>MKWU01002007.1_pt1 | contig 32478 bp, 30 predicted proteins | sample 809101 | NCBI WGS metagenome assembly MKWU01 (sample SAMN05860141, study PRJNA318959) | sponge metagenome | host: Aplysina aerophoba | place: Slovenia: Piran, Adriatic Sea, Gulf of Piran | collected 2013-05-07
ATGGTGATCGGACCGGTCGCTCCGGCCCGTCTCACCCGGTTGACCGTCTCGACCATAAAACGGGTGTTTCCCTTCTGCGAGGAGCCTTTGCGCAGGCGATGATGAACGATCTCCCCGGTGTCCGCCCGCGAGGCTATCAGCGGATGGTATCCCAACACTTGGGTGTGACCATAGCAAGCGCCTTCCTTGCTCTTGCCCGACACCTCACAGATGGTGGAGTCAACATCGATGACCAGCGGCTGGTCGCCGGGACCGGCGCCGGGTAGGGACCACACCCGTTTCAACAAGACTCCCAGGGCCTTGTGCAACTGGCAGACATGACCCCACGTGAACGAACGCAGAAACGTTCCCAACGTGGAAGGGGCCATCACCCGAAACGGCAGCACCCTGCGGGTTGCTCCCGACCGCAGCCGATCAGCATGATCGATATGAGTGCCGCCGGTCAGCATCGACGCCACCAAAGACAGGACCTTGCGTCCCGGACGGGCACCGCCATCGCGTTTGCCCAGTCGCACGGTGCTATCCAAAAGCTGTTCCATACCCAGCCGTTTCATCAACGAACCCGCCACCAACAGCCCCGCATCCGCCACCAACGACCCCTCATCGAACCTCACATCCAACCGGTCAATATCAGGTATCCTGTTCACAAGAAGTGCCTCCTCTGCTTGGGTGACAGCCGTTCTTACATAACAGCTATTCTCCCAGGTCAGAGAGGCACTTCACCGCATTTCACCCCCACCCACCCCACAAACCACCGGTGGATCTAGGCTTAGCGGTAAGCCGACCTCAAAACCAAAGCCAAACGAGTCGACAGACCGGCTACTTATCGGACTCGCGGATGGGTAGCAAACCGGCAGGATTGTTGACGATGATCTGTCTGATAACTTCGTTTGATATGCCCTTGTCCCCATCCCCGTGCTCGTTTTCGAGGGTGGACTCTTCGGGCAATGCGATGCCTTGCTTGGAAGAGATGTCCTGCGGACTGGTACGTTCCATCTGACCGATGAGTGGTTTTATTTCGATCAGCAGTAGCCGGGGAGCGACCCGTAATGAGGTCATGGGAATGCTGGTCATGGAGTCGGCGGGTTTACCAACTGGTAGCTGGTGCTCCGGCCTCCGTCGGCACCACGAACCATGATTCCGTGGTTGATGAGCCTGGTGATGTCGCGCAGGGCTGTGTCTTGGGAGCATTTGGCGAGCTTGGCCCATTTGGAGGTTGTCAGCTTTCCTTCGAAACCGTCCAAGAGGCGGTTCAGTATCCGGCGCTGCCGGTCGTTCAATGAGACATTTTCCACACTTCGCCAGAATTCTGCTTTGGTGAGCACTGCTTCCAGGGTGGTCTCTGCCCCGTCAATGGCTCGACCCAAGCAGCCCAGGAACCAGGCCATCCACTCTGTGATGTCTGTTGTTCCCTTCTGGGTCCTCTCCAGGATGCGGTAGTAGTCACTGCGTTCCGTCCGGATCTGCGACGACATGCTGTAAAAGCGCCTCGAGCTTTTCTCCGAACGGGCCAGTGCCAGGTCGGCAATTGCCCTGGCAACACGTCCGTTGCCGTCGTCAAAGGGATGAATGGTCACGAACCACAGATGTGCCAAACCTGCCTTGAGCACCCAATCGGTCCCCGAGGGCATGTTGAACCAGCGCAGGAACTCTCCGATCTCCTGTTCGATCCGCCCAGCCTCCGGCGCCTGAAAGTGGACTCGTTCCCGACCCAGCGGTCCGGAGAGCACCCGCATTGGTCCGGTACGGTCGTCGCGCCAGCGGCCCACGATGATCCGTCTCAGGGCACTGCGGCCCGAAGGGAAGAGGGCTGCCTGCCAACTCCATAACCGCTCTCGGGTCAACGGTTGGTCATAGTTGGAAGTGGCGTCCAACATCATCTCCACAACACCCTCTACCCGCTCCTCCACATTACGCAGGCCGGCCGCTTTCACACCGAGCCGATCAGCCACCGACGAACGAATCTGGCCCAGGTCGAGCCGTTCCCCCTCGATGTCGCTGGTCTTGTGAACATCCTGGGTCAGAGTCTCCAGCACAGCTTCCTGCTGAAGGTCGAAACCCAAGGCCCCCATCCGACCCACCACCCGACCCTGTCTAAACCGGACAGCAGCCAGGCTATCAGCCACCCGAGAGGAGTCCCAACGAAATTGAGGCCACTCAGGGTGCTCATAGACATATAACCGCCGCATCTTCTGCGGAGATTATAGCCTGTAATCACCGCAGTCTTTGCTGGGTAGTCAGGGCTGACACCGGCCGGTCATCAGCGCAGTTGGTTAGTCGGGTGGGCGCATCGGCAGCAGCCGGGCAGGATTATCCACGATGATCTGTCTGATCACTTCTTTTGACATTCCCTTCTTGCGCATGAACGGAACGATGTTCTCAAGGATGTAGTAGTAGCCGTGCCCGCCGTATCTGGTCAACCGGTGTTTGGTGCAGATGTCTTGGGAAATGAGGAGACGAGAAGCTGTGTCGGCTTCGAGCAGTTTCACCATCCGGTCCAGTCGCTGGCCGTCGCTTGGCATGTCGAAGGGGGTGGCGCCGTAGAACGAGGACTCGTGACCGAAGAGATCGAATTGGAGGTAGGACTCCAGTTCCAGCAATTCCCAGAGTATCCCTATGTCCTGGACTCGCAGATCAAGGTGTCCCAGCACCACGCGGCTCATGTCGGCGCCGGCTTCGATCAGGCACTCGGCCACCTCCATCGGAGATCTCTGATCGCGGCCGGTATGGGTGGTGATCGCCACACCGCACTCCCTCTGGACTTGAGCAGCGGCGGCCAGGACTCTCTTCTCGCGCTCATACAGAGGCCAGGTGCAGGCCACCTTGATGACCCCCGCTTTGACTGATGTCTCTTCCTGCTGCCCCTGCCAGTCATCGTGACCCTCGGTGGCGATCTGGATGCCGTTTTGGATCTCCGAAGTCATCAGGTCGGCCAGTTGCTCTTCAGTCATGTCGAACATGTAGGAAGGATGGGTATGGGCCACGTAGAACCCGGTGGCCATGATGATGTGCACGCCGCTTGCTCGCGAGACCCGCGCCAGGCCCACCGGATCCCGACCTATGCCGGGAGGCGTAACCTCGACTACGGCGCCGCCTCCCCACTCTTTGTAGAGCCGCATCTCGTCAATGGCTGTCGGAATGTCTCCCAGCAGGAGGTTGTCATGGTGCCGGAAGTAGTTGCGCCGGATCCAGCCAAGATTGTCCAGGCGCATCGGTTCATAGGCTCGGACCCTCTCGCTGGCCGTTCGGGGCGCCTCGAAGATACCGGTGACGTCGGTCAGGATGTGTTCGTGCATCATGGTGGCGCCCAGCAGTTGGGGATCCACCTTTCCCAAGACGGTCTGGACCTTGCCCGGTGATGAGTGGCGTGTGGTATCGCTCATATTTCCCCCTGGGCGGATGGATTCAGATGGCGGGCGACCTCCTCGAAGGCTGTCAGGACTCGTTCCATCTGCTCATCAGTATGCACCGCCGAAGCGATGAGGCGGATTCGAGAGGTGTTGGGAGGCACATAGGGAGGCAGGATGGCGCGCGCCAAGATGCCGTTGTCGATGAGTGTCGTCTCGGCCGTCCTGGCCTTGGCGTCATCCCCGATCATCACAGGGGTAATCGGATGAACCGTTTCGGGCACTGAGAACCCCAGTTGTGACAACGAAGCGTTGATCGTGGCGGCATTCTCCCACAAGCGGTCCACGCGTTCGGGCTCGGACCGCATGATCCGCAGCGCCTCCAAGGCCGCGGCCGCGGCCACCGGAGACGGCGCCGTGGTGAAAAGAAAGGTGCGGGAGACCTCGCTGAGGTAGCCGATCACCTCCGCCGACCCGGCCGCGAAGGCCCCGACGCTCCCCAGAGCCTTCCCAAGTGTTCCCACGATCACGTCGGCTCGGTCTGCCCGCCGGTAGTGGCCGCTCGAACCTTTTCCCCCGGATCCGATGACCCCGGTGGCGTGCGCATCGTCCAACACCAGCATGGCGTCATGTTCATCAGCCAGGTCGGCTATCTCATCCACCGCAGCGAGGTCACCGTTCATCGAGAAGACGCTGTCGGTGACGATCAAGCCTGCTCCGGTGGCCTGATCGAGTTGCCGACCCAGATCTTCGACATCACAGTGCCGGTAGACCCTCACCTCGGCGCCGCTCAGGCGTGCTCCGTCAATAATGCTGGCGTGATTGAGTTCATCGCTGCAGACCGTGTCGCCGCGTCCGGGAAGGGCGGAGACGGTCCCCACATTGGCTGCGTATCCGGATGCGAACAGCAGCGATGACTCGGTCGACTTCAGGTCGGCCAGTTCCTCCTCGAGTTCTCGGTGCACCGACGTGTCTCCTCCGATGTGACGGGATGCCCGGGCTCCCGCGCCGAAGGTAGTCAGGGCAGCCTGAGCGGCGGCTATCACCCTGGGATCGGAAGCCAGCCCCAGGTAGTCGTTCAGACCGAGGGCGATGTAGGTGCGTCCCTCCAGGTGGATCGTCCCGGGCTGTACTACGTTCGAAGCCGGATCCGAAGGCGGCCAGGTGGCGCCGCGAGCGGTGATGCGGTCACGGATCACTACACACCTTGTGCCGGCTTTGGATGGTGCGGGGGGAGGTCGCCAAAAAAAGGGAGGTTAAAGGGTTGACCGAGGTCGGAGCACCGATGCATTCTGGTGGGGTCGAACACCTCCCGGTCCGATCCCGACGTCGTTCGGACCGCGTATCAGTGCCTCCGGCGGGCATGAGGTCATACTCTTTACCGAACGCGTCCCCCGGCCGGGACCGCCGGACCGCGTTCGGATTCGTGGTGGTGGCGGCGGGGGGTGGGCCCGATGGGTGACAAGGGACCGGCAGTTTTCGCGACTTAGCGGGCGCTTTCGCGGTTCTGCTCTTCTCGGACAGATCCACTCCCCGATCCTCTAATGGCACACTCTCACCAACTTCTGTCGAGCGGGGATCCTGGCCGGTCAACCTGCATCGGCCTCATCTTCGCAGCACCCGACCGGACCGGGTCCCCGAGAGGCTACCTGCCCTCAAAACCGGCTGGCCGTTGACCAGGACATGCACCATCCCCTCCGCGAGCACGTTCGGCTCGAACCTGGTCGCCTTCTCGCGAAAACCCGTTGGGTCGAACACCGCTATGTCGGCAAAGGCGCCCTGCTTCAGGACGCCCCGGTCTACGAGTCCGAGGCGCTGCGCGGGAAGACCGGACAACCGGTGGGCTGCTTCTCCCGGTGTCAAAACTCCCTCCTGGTTGACGGAGAAGTTGTAGAAGTAGGAGGCCCATGTGTAGGCGCCGTGGAAAGTCTTTCCTGCCAAGGGACCGTCCGGCGCCATGGTGGTGGCGTCGGAGGCCGGCATCGACAGCGGGTGAGCGAAGGCTGTGCGGTGTTGGCCAGCATTGTGACAGTCGATCAGCACCATGAGCGACTCCATGGTTTCGATCGCCCCCAGCAGCAGGTCGTAGATGCAGTCCAGCCCCTCCTGTCCCCTCTCGGCGGCAATCGATCTGATCGACCGGCGGCCGTAGTCGGGGTAGGCGTCGTGGTCCAGCAGCACGATGCGCTCCCAGTCGCCGCCTGCGCTGAGAATGCTGCGGAAACTCTTCATTCGCCGGCGTGCGTCGGCATCCGCCAGCACCGAGGCGAGTCCCTGGGGGCCGTCCGCCATGGCCCATGGCGGGAGCACCGAATACAGGTAGGTGAACCCGAATAGGCGGGTATGCAGATCGAAGGCGACGTCCAGGTGGCGGCGGGCCTCGTCCACCAACTCCAGGCACTCTTCCATGTCGGCATCACCGCTTCGAGGAACCAGGTGCGAAACCTGAAGCCTCACCCCGGCGACTCTGGCCGTGCGGATGGCCTCGGCGACCCCTTCGGGCGCCCCGGCGTCGCGGTACCTGGCATGGCAGACGTAAAGGTCGTCCCGTTCGGCCAGCGGCGCGCACAGCCTGGTGACCTCCGACTCCGAAGCGCCGGCCTCCGTTGCGTATTCGAGGCCGGTCGACAAGCCCCAAGCCCCCTCATCGAGGGCGGTGCGCAGCAGTTGGGACATCTCCTCCAGTTCTTCCTCCGTCGATGGCCGATCGGTCAGACCCACGACGGCCAGGCGAAGCTGACCGTGAGGGACCATGCTCACAACGTTCAAGGCCGGCTCTGCCTGCTCGAGTCGGGAGAAGTATCCGGAAGCCGAGTTCCAGTCCAGGGGAACCGAGTCCGAGTACCCGTAGATCGCCTTCAGTGCGAGATCCGGGTCTCTGATGGGAAAGCAACCATGGCCGCAGTTACCCACCACCTCGGTGGTGACTCCCTGGTAGATGGCGCTGACTGCCCGGGGGTCCGCCAGCAGGGTGTAGTCGGAGTGGCTGTGGATGTCGATGAATCCCGGGGCGACCAACAGTCCGGTGGCGTCCAGTTCCTCACCTTGGCTTCCGGCCAGGTCCCCTATCGCCGCGATACGGTCACCCACAATGCCGATGTCGGCCGGTGTGGGCTCACGTCCGGCGCCATCTGCAACGGCGCCGCCACGAATGAGAAGGTCGAACATGCTCCACCTATTCCGTTTGAATCAGACTCTCAACGAACCCGTCCTGCAAACCGATGTCCGCTCTGCCATCAGGCCAGAAGGCACAATCCTCAGGTCCGGGGAGAAAAAATTGTGCGTCACCCCTGACCGGGTCAAGGGTCCCTTCACTACCATGACAGGTGATATGTTACACAATACATGTTGTGTAGCAAACAGGAGTGTTGGCCCTCGCTAACCATCTCTGTTGATCCGCAAAAGACCTTTGGGGCGACATTCCCACAATGTCACTCCAAAGAAAGGAGTTGAATAGATGCACAAGAATTACCTACGAAGTGTCAGCGCTGTCATCATCGCCTTTGCGATGCTGGCGGCCGCCTGCGGTGAGGATGAGCCCGCCCCCACCACCGCGGCTCCAACCACGACTGCGGCGCCCACCACGACCGAAGCGCCCGAGGAAGAAGCACCGATCCGGATCGGGCTGGTGATCCCGGACTTCATACAGAACGAGTTGATCCTCGCCCTCAAGACCGGCGCCGATGACGCCGCCGCCGACCTGGGCGTCGAACTGCTGGTCACAGGAAGCGGTAGCGCCCAGGATCTGGTGGCAGCGATCGAGAACTATGCCGCAGCCGGTGTTGACGTCATCGTGTATGACACGATCGACGCTCAGGCCCTGGCGCCTGCGATTCTCGCCCTCAACGACGCCGGCATTCCGGTGGTGTGCACGGTTGCCTGTGCCTCCGAGGGTGTCAGTGCCATCGAGATAGGTTACGACTATCGGGCTGACATGGGCCGACCGGTTGGCGACTGGCTGGCAGCTCAGGACCCCGCACCGGCCAAACTCGCTTTCATCGACTCCAACCAGGCCGATGAGTCGGTCGCCGCCATCTACGCGGGAATCGAAGATGGCCTGGAAGCCGGTGGACTCGGCGATGTCGAGAGGGTTGTGACCCCACCCACCAACTGGGACCGGGCCGCTGGACTTGACTCAGCCAGGTCGCTGCTGACCGCCAATCCCGATGTGGACATCATCGTCGGCTTGCATGACCTCCTGGCAGGGGCCACCCTGACCGCCATGGAAGAGTTGGGATACAAGGAGACCACCTTGACCGGCCTCGGTGGGACCTGCGAAGGCCTCATGAACATTCTCGAGGGCCGCCAGGCGCTCACCGTGATCCAACCCCTCTATCCGGCCGGTTACCTGGCTGTTGAGGCGGCCGTGCAGATCGCCATGGGAGAGGACCCCGGAGCGGACTTCATCCCGATCGGAATGGTGGTCGTCGACAAGGCTTTCGCGGAAGGCGTGCTGGACGGTTCGGAAGATCCCGTGCAGAGCGGTGTTGACCTCAAGACGGCACTGGAAACCGCCGCGGCGGGATGCTAAAGACGGCTAACCCCTAGAAAACCCATAACAATGGCTCCCTTCTCCCCATCCAAGAGGGTGCGGTGGGAGGGAGCCATTGGGATTACCTGCCATGGGTAGAGTCCAGAAGGTTTCAGAGAACGGCATGAAAGGTCTCTGTTTACGTGGTTGACACAGATCAGGCTACGCAGGCAAAAGCTAAGCGGGCCGCCGGGTTGCGATACGGTTTGAGTAGATACCGGCAACTCCTGGCACTGCTGGTAGCCGTCCTGCTGCTCTGGACTGTCCTGAGTTTTTCCAGCCCCTACTTCATGACGGTGCAGAACCTGACCAACATCGCCCTGCAGAGTTCTGTGGTGGGGATCATGGCGGTCGGGTTCACGATCCTGCTGATCGGTGGAGAGATCGATCTGGCGATCGGTTCCACCCAGGCGCTGGCCGGGACCATGGCTGCCCTGCTCATCATCGACCGCGGGTTGCCGATCTGGGGCGGGGTACTGATAGTGCTGGCCATGGGTCTTGTGGTCGGGAATGTGAACGGGTATTTTTCTCTGTTCACAAAAGTCCCGTCATTCATCGTGACACTGGCAATGCTGGGCGTCCTCCAAGGCCTTGCCTTCGTGATGACCAGCGGACAGACGATCGGTGGATTCCCCGAAGCATTCAAAGTCCTGGGTCATGGCCGTGTAGGTGTGATCCCGCTACCGGTCATCATCTTCTTTTCTGTGACCGTGCTGGTGCAACTGGTGTTGAGCCATACCCGATACGGGGTGGAACTGTATGCGACCGGGGGCAATCGAGAGGCTGCCGGCCTGGTGGGCATAAGCGTCAGGAGAGTCCTGCTGCTGGCCTTCATCGCCAGTTCGATGCTCTGCACGCTTGCTGGGCTGGTGTTGAGCGCTCGCCTGAACGCCGGCCATGGGTCCTTCGGATCGGAGTCGCTGCTCGACGCGGTGGCGGCGGTGATCATCGGCGGCACGTCACTCAACGGCGGCGCCGGCAATACCTTCGGGACGCTGTTGGGGATCATCCTGATAAGCACCATCAAGAACGGGCTGATTCTGCTGGGAGTGGACCCCTTCTGGCAGCAGGTGGCGGTCGGTGCTCTGATCCTGGCAGCCGTTCTGGTGGATAAGACGATCAAAGGCGAACTGGCCCCCGGAGATCTGCTGCCCAGGTTGGTGAGGCGATGACGGCGTCAGTCTCGCAGGGCGCCAGCGGGGCAAACGGCAGTGGTGGTCCCGACCGGGATGCCGGGCCGGTGATAATGGCCAGGGAGGTCCACAAGTCCTTCGGCCAGGTACGGGCCCTGATCGACGCCACGTTTCAGGTCGACGAGGGAGAGACCGTGGCGATAGTCGGTGATAACGGCGCCGGCAAGTCAACGCTGGTCAAGATCCTGACCGGCGCCATACAACCGGATAGCGGCTCTCTGGAACTGGACGGGATGGAGGTGAGTTTTCGCACCACCCGGGACTCCCTGCAACTGGGAGTGACGGCGGTCTACCAGAACCTGGCCCTGGCCGACAACATGACCGTGGCGGAGAATGTGTTCCTGGGCCGGGTGCCGACCCGGTGGCTCCGGGTGGACCGCCGCCGGATGGAACGGGAGTCGGCCGAACTCCTCGACTCCCTGGCCATCAATGTGCCCGACGTCAGAGCCACGACAGCTTCACTGTCGGGCGGCCAGCGCCAGGCGGTGGCCATCGCCCGCGCCTTCAGGTCGGGTCGGAGGCTGATGATCCTGGACGAGCCGACCGCCGCTCTGGGAGTCCAGGAAGGCCAGAAGGTCCTCGACATCATTGAAGGTCTGAAGGGACAGAGAGTCTCGATCATCGTGGTGAGCCACAACCTCGACCATGTGTTCCGCGTGGCCGACCGGATCGTGGTGATGAGGGGAGGCCGGATAGTGGGTTCGCGTCGAAAGGAAGAAACCACCACCGCCGACATCGTCCATCTCATAGTGGGAACCCGTTAGGAAGGGGGGTCGAAGGATGTCAGCGATCAGAGACCGCAGGGAGAGAACATGAATCGAATGGAACGCAATCGCCGGACAGTACGGCCTCCCTCGATCGTAGACATCGAGGAGACGGCGGCCTATGACGGGCTCGAACTCGCCCACGGGGAGGCCGAGGAACTGTCCGGCATAGTCACAGCCCTGGTGCTGGCGGCCGCAGACGCAGACAGGTTCGACCCGCCGACCATCTCCACCTTCGAGACCTGGCGTGATCCCGGTCGGCGCCCGTCCGCGGATGAGGACCCCCTGAATGCCTTCATCCGGATGTGCGACGTCCCGGGCGCCGATGACGGTCCCCTCGCCGGTTGGCGCTTGGGGGTGAAGGACAACATCGCCGTGGCCGGGGTACCGATGACCAACGGGTCAGTCTTCCCTCCTTTCACACCGACGCTGGACTCGGTGGTGGTGGAGAGGATCCTCAAGGCCGGTGGTTCGATCGTCGGCACTCTCAACATGGACGACCATGGCGGCGGGGCCACCGGGGTGATGAGCGCCTTCGGTCCGGCGAGAAACCCGCTGGACCCGTCGCGGACCGCCGGAGGGTCGTCGGGAGGCGCCGGATCGGCAGTGGCATCGGGTGCGGTCGAAGCCGCTTTGGGAGTGGACCAGGGCGGCAGCGGGCGCATCCCCGCAGCATGCTGTGGACTCGCCACCATCAAGGCCACTCACGGTCTCATCCCCACGTTCGGGGTGACCCCGATCGACCACTCCATCGACTTCGTGACACCGATCGCCCGGTCGGTGAGGGAGGTGGCCATCCTTTTGGAGGTGATCGCCGGTGAGGACTGGCGGGATCCCCAGGGGATCCACGTTCCCATCGAGATCCCCGAATACCACCGCGCAGAAAACGACGGCGTCTCCGACCTGCGGATCGCGGTCGTCGAGGAGAGCATCACCGGCGTGGACTGCCAACCGGTGGTGATCGAGACGATGGATGAGGCCGTCGGAGCCCTCGAAGGGGCCGGCGCGCAGGTCGAAAGGATCTCGGCGCCCATGTGGAGCGAAGCCAGCAGCATATTCGGCCCGTACGTGGCGCACCTGGTGGGCAACATGCTGCGGACCGAGGGCGGCAGCCACGGTCACATGGGATACATCGACGCCGATCGGGTGCACGCCTTCGCCACCAACCGGCGCGCCCAGTCGCGTGAGTTGAATCCTTACGTCAAGTGCTGGACCATTGCCAGCCGGTATCTGATGGAGCGGTACATGAATGTTCCTTTCGCCCGGTTGCACAACGCCCGTCTGGAATCCCGACGGCGCATCAGCGAACTCTTCCACACCTGGGACCTGCTGATCACGCCGACCATACCCTTCACGGCCCCCAGGTTGCCAGAGGCTCCCACCCCGATCGCCGATCTGTTGGCCGACTCGAAGGCCACCGTGGCCTTCAACACCTCCCCGCTCAATCTCTCCGGTCACCCGGCGGCCAGCGTCCCCGGGTTGTACGACGCCGACGGCCTGCCCGCCTCGGTGCAGATCGTTGCCCCTCACTTTGATGAATACACGGCCTTCCGGGCGGCTTTCGTGCTGGAGGGCTACTTCGCGGGGCGCAAGCCACCAGGCCGGGTGAGGGCATGACCACCGAACGGTCTCTCGAGGAGCGGGCGCTGGACCATCTCTGGATTCACGAGAGCCCTCGATCCGAACTGGTGGACCACGACATGCTCCGGGTCTTCGACCGGGGCGAGGGTCCATGGCTCTGGGATACCCGGGGTGATCGGTACTTCGACCTGTGCTCCTCGATGTGGCAGACCCCTCTGGGCCATGGTCGCGGCGACATCACCTCCGCCATGGCCGAACAGGCCCGCCGGGTGGCCACCGCCGGTCCTATTTTCTTCACCACCCGCGGTGCGGTGGAACTGGCGGAGCGACTGGCCGCCTCGGCGCCGGGAGACATGCAGCACTCCTTCCTCACCAGTTCCGGTTCGGAGGCCACCGAGACCGCCATCAGGCTGGCCCGCCAGTATCACCGCATGCGAGGCGATCACCACCGGTACAAGTTCATATCCCGCTACGGGTCCTACCATGGCGCCGGCGGCGGAGGCCTGGCCATGTCGGGTCGCCGGCACCGCGACTCCGTCTACTACCCGCTGATGCCGGGAGGAGTTCACGTCATGCCCCCGACCGGGGTCTCGGACCTCCAGTACGCCGAGCAGATCCGCGACACCATCGAGCTCGAGGGCCCCGAGACGGTGGCGGCGGTGATCGGCGAACCGGTGGCGATCACCGAGTTCCGGATTCCCGACGAGACCTACTGGCCGCGTGTCAGAGAGATATGCGACGAATACGGTGTCCTGCTGATCATCGACGAGACGCTGGTGGGATGCTGCCGGAGCGGTCGGATGTGGGGAATCGAACACTGGAACGTGGTGCCCGATGTCATGGTCGTGGCCAAGGCGTTGAGCGGCGGATACGCTCCCGTGGCTGCGATGATCGTCCGTGAGCATGTCTTCGCGGCGTTCGGCCACGACACCGGCTCTCCCTCGGTGCAGAGCTACGGGGGTCACGGCGCCACGGCCGCTGCGGCAGCCAGGGCCATGGAAATATACATGGACGAACGGATGGACCGGGTGGCCGAGTCCCTGGGAGCCGAGCTCTTCGGGATGCTGAGCGAAGTCACCGACCTCCCCATAGTGGGAGACATGCGCCGCTTCGGCCTCTGGATCGGGATCGAACTTGTCAACCCGGTGACCGGTGAGTCCTATGCCACCGGAATCCGCGGCAAGTTCGAGGTGGCCAAGGAAATCAGCCGGCGCCTGCTGCGGGTCGGATGCGCCGCGGCGCGGATGTCGGAGGGGATCCTGCACGTGGCGCCTCCCTATGTGTCCACCAGTGATGACCTCAAGTTCGTCACAGAGGCCGTGTTTACGGTGCTGGACCAACTCTCCGATAAGCTATCCAGAGGCTGACAGGTGACAAGTGATACCAAGAAAGGTGTAGAGGGTTGTACAACTGGACTATCGAACAGCGGATCACCAAAGAGCTGCGAGACCTCATAGTCTCGGGAGACCTGGAACCGGGCGTCCGGGTGCGCTACCGTGATCTCGCTGAACAGTTCGGAGTGAGTGTCACTCCCGTGCGTGCGGCCGTGCGTGAACTGGCGCACGAGGGCCTGATAGACGCCCACCCCAACGCCGCCAATTACGTGTCGCCGCTGTCACTTGATGAGGTCGAGCAACTGTACCTGACGAGGATGGGTTTCGAACCATGGCTGGCTCGACTGGGAGCGCCCAGGTTGTCGAGCCCGTCGCTTCGTCTGATGGAGCAAAAGCTCAAGAGGTCCCGGACCGCCGCGGAACAGCGGGACAGCGATGGGCTGATGGACGTCGCATGGAAGATGCGGGTTGTGTGTTATGAGGCGGCTGATCGTGGAAGCCTGCTGCAAAAGGCCGCGGAGCTTTACGATCGCTCCCGTCGCTACACCCACCTGACACTCAGAGATGCCTACCGCCACGATGAGTCGAAGGCCGTGGCCATAGCCTTCTACGGCGCCTGCCTGGAGCATGATGGTGATCGAGCGGCGGATACCATCCGGGAGGCCCTCGAAGCAACCTTCTCGCATCTTCTCAGCATCATCTCTCCCTCTCGCGACGGGCGAGTGCCGACTTCGGTCTAGCAACCACCGGACCGCCCGCCCAAACGCCCGGGTGACCGGGTTGATTGGAGCGTGGTAGATGGTCTTGAAGGGGGGTCGGGTTCGGTGGAGACCCCAGGCCATCGCTTCGGTGCGACCACCGCGGTACGCCAAGATTTAAGCCGCTCCTCCCCAATGAAGTCCGTAGGCGAGGGTTACGATTGTTGCCTAATCACCCAACCACTAGGGGGAGAAAATGAACCTGCTAAAGAAGAGAGGAACCATTGGCCTCGCTTTGCTGGTCGCTCTGTCGCTGATCGCGGCGGCCTGCGGAGGCGAGGACGAGGAAGAGACTGCCACCACTGAAGCCGCTGCGGTAACAACCACCGCTGCCGCTCCCGAAACCACCGCGGCCCCCGCAGACGACGACATGGCCGATGACGACATGGCCGATGACGACATGGCCGACGATGACATGGCCGACGATGACATGGCCGACGATGACATGATGGAAGAGGACCCGGACGGTCCCAAGCGCGGGGGCGACCTGATCTTCGCCCGCCACCGGGACAACACGACCCTCGATCCCGGAGCGGCGGTGGAGACCGACACCATCTATGTCCTCGATCACATTTTCGAGACCCTGTTCGCCACCAGCGCCGACGGTGCCTCGGTGGATCCCTGGCTCGCCAGCGACTACGAGGTCTCCGACGACGGGAAGTCATGGACCGTCACCCTGCGAGAAGGGGTGGTGTTCTCCAACGGTCAGCCGATGACCTCGGCCGATGTGAAGTTCTCGATACAGCGGGCGATTGACGAAGCGGCGTTCGGCTTCCTTTTGTCCGCGATCGAGTCGATCGAGACTCCCGACGACATGACGGTGGTGTTCAACACCAGCTTCCCGTGGGCGCCGTTCCTCGCCGATCTCTCGGTGTGGGCAGCCGCCATCATGCCCGCCGACTACGCAGGCATGAGCGCCGAGGAGTTCTTCGAGAACCCGATCGGAACCGGTCCCTTCCTCTTCGATGAGTGGGTCCCCGGCGAGTACATCCGGCTGGTGAGGAATGACAACTACTGGCAGGAAGGAAAGCCCTACGTGGACAGCGTCACCTGGACCCAGGTTCCGGACGACAACACCCGCATTCTCCAGTTGGAGGGCGGCCAGGCGCACATTGCCCAGAACGTGCCGCTCAACCTGTTGGACTCCCTCAACGAGAAGGAAGGCATAACCGCCACCACCTTCCCGGCCACCACGGTCTACTGGGTGAGCTTCAACACCACCATCGAGCCGTTCAATGACCGGCATGTGCGACGGGCGATCGCCCACGCCATCGACCAGGACGCCATATCGAACGCCGCACTGTTCGGGCACGGTGGCCCGGCGTGCTCGGTGATCTCCCCGGCGGTTCCGTTCCACGATCCTGATACGCCGTGCCTGGAGTCCAACATGGACCTGGCCCGGGCCGAACTGGCGCAGTCGAGCGTGCCGGACGGCTTCTCGGCCGAGTACCTGGTTGGCGACCAGTCTCCGAACCTGCCCATAGTGGAGATCATCCAGGGCCAGCTTGCGCCTCTGGGCATCGACATCTCGATCCGGACCATCGACCCGGGACAGTTCTACTCCACCATCTTCGTGTTCGACTACGAGATAGCCTTCACCGGCTGGACGATGGACATCCCCGATCCGGACCAGAAGATCTCCTTCATGTTCGATCCCGAACTGGGTGGCGGTGACTCCTACAGCACCGGTTACAACAACCCGGAGATGATCGAGTTGGTGAGGGCCGGCCAGACGACGTTCGCTGACGCCGATCGGGCGCAGATCTACGCCGACATCCAGGCGCTCAACGCCGAAGAGGTGCCGTTCATACCCCTGGTGGTGTTGGACGCGCCGTTCGCTTGGAGCGACAGCGTCAAGGGCCTGTGGGTGAACCCGGTGGGCAAGCGCCACCTGGAAGACGTTTGGCTCGACGAGTAAAGACACCCCTGTAGCAGGCGGCGCGGAAGATGGCCCTTCGGTACTTCCTCCGCCGCCTGCTCAGGATGATCCCGGTGATCCTGGGGATGACGATCATCGTCTTCTTCATGATCCATCTGGTACCCGGGGATCCGGCGCGCACACTGCTGGGACCCCGGGCGCCGGCCGAGGCGATCGACGCGTTCAATCTGCGCTGGGGATTCGACCGTCCCCTGCATGAACAATTCCTGTCGTTTCTGGGGGGCCTGGTGCAGGGCGACCTGGGAACCTCCCTCAGCTACAACGTCCCCACCACCGAACTGGTAACCGGCCGGTTCACGCCTACCCTGTTGCTTTTGGCCATCAGCGGATTGTTCGCCATGGTCATCTCCCTTCCGCTGGCGGTGGTGGCCGCTCTTCGGGAGGAACGAACTCCCGACCACGTGGTACGGGTCATCCCGATGCTGGGTCTGGGGCTACCGGCCTTCTGGGTGGGGATCCTCCTGCTGACGTTCGTGGCTTTGCGGGTGGACTGGCTTCCGGTGGGCGGGTACGGCGCCACCTGGCCCGATCGCCTGATCGCCATGATCCTGCCCGGCTTGACGGTGGCGATCGGGATCGCTCCCTTCACCATCCGCAGCCTCCGATCGTCGCTGATCGAGGTGATGGAAGCCGACTACATCGCAACCGCCCGCGCCAAGGGCCTGGCCGGAGTCCGAGTGCTCTGGGCCCACGGCTTACGCAATGCGGTGATTCCCACCGTCACCGTGTTGGGGGTCAACCTCGGGTGGCTGGTAGGGAACACCCTGATCGTGGAGAAGGTGTTCGCCCTTCCCGGCCTGGGCGCTTTGATGATCGACGCCGTCCTGGAGCGTGACTTCGCGGTGGTCCAGGGACTGGCGCTGATATTCGGGCTGCTGGTGGTGCTGGTGAACCTGCTGGCCGACGTGGTGCGGGCGTCGCTCGACCCCAGGGTGCAGTTGTCATGACCACTCCTTCCCGGTCGGAGTCCCGAAAAGCGGTCCGGGGCCGCCGTTCATATTCGCTGATGATCGGCACGGGCCTCCTGGGTGTGATAGTCCTAGCCGCCATTCTGGCGCCTTGGATTACCCCCTACGATCCCCTCGCCCACGACCTGGACACCATCCTGGCGCCGCCGTCCTCCGACCACCTGCTGGGCACCGACCACCTGGGCAGGGATGTGTGGACGCGTCTTCTGTACGCGGCGCGGCTTGATCTCTTGATCGGGGTGGGAGCGGTGATCACCCCGTTCCTGACCGGGACGCTCCTGGGAGCGGTGGCCGGCTACTACGGCGGTCGGATCGACCTGGCCGTCTCCGCCGCAACCGACATGCTGATGGCCTTCCCCTACTACGTGCTGATCATCGCCCTGGTGTTCTCGCTCGGACCCGGCATCCCGTCGATCTTCATCGCCATGGCGATCGTCGCCTGGGTCTCCTACGCCCGGATAGTCCGGGGAGAGGTGCTGTCGGCCCGGGGCCAGCAATACGTGATGGCGGCCAAGACCCTCGGGTACACCGACCTTCGCATCATCGTGCGCCACATCCTCCCCAACGTGATCACCCAGCCGGTGACCTACGCCATGTCGGACATCGTGGTGATCATCGTGGGGGTCGTCACCCTCAGCTACCTGGGTCTGGGCGTCCCTCCACCCACCCCCGACTGGGGATCGATGATCGCTTCGGGACAGAGTTTCATGACCACCCAGTGGCAGTTGTCGACCATCCCCGGAATAGCGGTGGTGATCGTCGGATTATCCTTCTCCCTGATCGGAGACGGGCTGACTCACAGGCTGCGTCCCGAATGACGGCGCCGGTTCTTCAGGTCCGCGACTTGCAGGTGCGGCTCTCTTCGCCCCGCGGCGTCGTGCATGCCGTGCGGGGTGTGTCCTTCGATGTGGAGGCAGGCCACACCCACGGCATCGTCGGCGAATCGGGCAGCGGGAAGACCACGCTGCTGCGCGCCATCCTGGGGCTTCTGCCCTCCAACGCCACTGCCGGCGGGACCATCTCGGTCTCCAGTCGCCAGGTCCCCCTGGCGGGCGGACGCGCCAAGGCGGTGGACGGGGTCAGCATCGTCTTCCAGGAGCCGATGACGGCACTCAACCCGGTGGTGAGGGTAGGCCTGCAGATTTCGGAGGCTCCCCGCTTCAAGCTGGGCCTGGGGCGCAGAGACGCCCGTAACCGGGCACTCGAATTGATGCGCCTGGTGGGGATCCCCGATCCGGTGCGTCGCTTCGACGCCTATCCGCACGAGCTTTCGGGAGGATTCAGCCAGCGGGTGCTGATCGCCATCGCGCTGTCGGCCGAACCAAAGATCATCCTCTGTGACGAACCCACCACCGCCCTGGACGTCACCGTGCAGGACCAGATCCTCAAGCTGTTCCGCCGGATCTCGGAGGAGACCGGGGTGGCGATAGTTTACGTGACCCACGACCTGGCGGTGGTGGCCCAGACCTGTCGGACGGTGTCGGTTATGTACGCCGGGCAATTCCTCGAGTCGGGAACCATCGACGCGGTGTTCGGGCGGCCCCGCCATCCCTACACCCTGGGGCTGCTGGCGGCGGTGCCCGACGTCAGCCACGGTCGGACGCCGCTGGTGGCGATACCCGGATCACCGCCCGACCTGGTCAGTCTCGCAGGTGGCTGCCCGTTCCTGCCGCGATGCTCCTACGGCCGGGAGGAGTGCGCCGACGGGGTGTTCTCCCTTCGGAGCCTGAATCGCCATCAGTCGACGGCCTGCATACGCTCCGACGCGCTTTCGGGCTCGGCGCCCGCCCGGGAGGCGGAGGCATCGTGACGCCCCCGCCGATCCTCGAGGCGCGGGGCCTGACTAAGACGTTTTCCTCGAGACGCTCGGTGGGAGACGTTGTATTCCGCAGGCCCAGCGAGGAACTCCAGGCCCTGGAGGGTGTCAGTTTCCAAGTGGTGCGGGGAGAGAGCCTGGGCATCGTGGGCGAGTCGGGATGCGGCAAGTCCACCCTGGCCCGGTGCCTGGTGGGCCTGTACCCGCCCACCTCGGGACAGACCGTTTATGAGGGAACGGTATTCGAGCACAAGCGGGCATTCTCGGACCGCAAGAAGATCCAGATCGTGTTCCAGGACCCCTACTCGTCTCTCAACGCCCGGATGACCATCGGACAGGCTTTGCGGGAGGTGCTCGCAGTGCACAAGGTGGTAGCTTCTGACCGGGTGGCGGCCCGGGCGGTGGAGTTGTTGGCGCTGGTGGGACTCGATTCGGAGATCGCCAACGTCTATCCCCGCCAGTTGTCGGGAGGCCAGCGACAGCGGGTGAACATCGCCCGCGCTCTGGCCGTGGAGCCCGAAGTGCTGATAGCCGACGAGCCGGTCTCGGCGCTGGACGTGTCCATCCAGGCGACCGTTCTGAACCTGTTGGCATCGCTGCGGGAACGCCTCGGCCTGACGCTGATCCTCATCGCTCACGACCTGAGCGTGGTGAGGTATCTGTGCGACCGGGTGGCGGTGATGTACATGGGCCGGATCGTGGAGATGGCGCCCACCGAAACACTATTCGAAGATCCCCGGCACCCCTACACACAGGCCCTTTTGGCAGCCGCGCCCAGCCTGGAGAGAAAGAGCCGGGACGACGCCCGATCGATCGGGGGGGATCCCCCCAGTCCCTTCGACCTGCCGGAAGGGTGCCACTTCCATCCCCGCTGCCCGATGGCTACCGACCACTGCACCACAGCCCGCCCTCCCCTGCAGGAGGGGCCTGATGACCCGGGTCGTCAGGCTGCCTGTCATTACGCGTGGGAGCCGCCGCCCAGCCACCACAGCCCGCTGATCCCAAGAGAGCCAAGAGAGGAGAACCGTCGATGAGCTTCAAGACGTTGCAAGCAAGGCAGGTCCTGACCGGAGGGGACGAACCCCCTATTCCCAACGGTGGTATTCGAATCCGGGGATCGAAGATCGTGACGGTGGGGCCGGCAGACGACATCCGGGAACCGGACGACGAGGTCCTCGACTTCGGAGACGCCACGCTCCTGCCGGGACTGATCGATTGTCACGAGCACCTATCCGGGCACGACCGCTATGCCATCGGCGATCCCAGCGTGGTGGAACCGGACATGATGTTCGCGCTGGTGGGCGCCTACCACGCCCGCCGCCTGGTGAGAATCGGTGTCACCACCGCGCGGATCCCCGGAGCACCCGGTCACATCGACCTGATGATCCGACGGGCCATCCGGGAGGGTTACCTGCTGGGTCCGAAGATGGTGTGCGCCGGACGGGTAGTGGTGATGACCGGGGGGCATGGCTCCATGTCGGGAGTGGAGGTGGACGGACCCTGGGAGGCCCGCAGCGCCGCCCGCGCCCAACTCAAGGCCGGCGCCGACTTCGTGAAGATCATCGCCTCCGGCGGAGTGGGGATCACCCGTGAGGGAGAACTGCCCTCCCAGCCGGAGTTGTCGGTGGTGGAGATGGCCGCCGCAGTGGAGGCGGTGCACTCCGCCGACCGCCGGATCACCGCCCATGCCGACGGCGTTCCCGGAATCTCCAATGCCCTGGAGGCGGGCGTGGACTGCATCGAGCACGGGATCTACCTGAACGCCGATCAGGCCAGGTTCATGGCTGACAACGGGGTGGCGATGGTGCCAACCCTTTCCACCATGCAGGGCATCTATCACCACGGCATCGAGTACGGAATGCCCGAGACCTGGATCCCGATCGCCGAGGCGATTCTCGAACCTCACCTCGATTCCTTCCGGCATGCCCTCGACGCCGGCGTTCATTTCGCCACCGGCACCGATGGTTTCGGCGACATCGTGGATGAGATGATCATCTTCACCACCTTCGGGGTCGACAACTACCGGGCCATCCAGTCGGCCACCCGGGATGCCGCTCTGGTGATTTCCCCGTATCCCGACTTCGGCGTGCTGGGGGAAGGCAAGGCCGCCGACATAATCGCGGTGAACGGCGATCCGCTGGATGATCTGAATGTTCTGCGGTCGGTCCAATTCGTAATGATCGACGGAGAGGTCCTGGTCTCCGACGGTTCTGTGAGAGAGGAGTGAGATAATGGATGTGGGTTTTCCGGAGTTGTTCCAAGCCGCAATGGAATCGGTGCGGCGCTGTGAGGTCAAAGCGGATGAACGGGTGGTCGTCTACACCGATTCGGAGAAGAACCCGGCAATGGTCGAGGCCTGGTACACCGCCGCCCTGGCCACCGGCGCCGACGTCACCCTGATCCGGGCCACCGCCCGGTTTCCGGAGACCGATCCGCCTGAAGTGGCGCTGACCGCCATGCGATCGGCCGACATCGTGTTCGACCTTGCCTCCAATACCTGGCTGTATGCGCCCGGCCTGCCTCCCATTATTGACGCCGGCGCCCGGATACTGCAGGTCCTGGTGCCGGAGCGTTCCATCATCGACCGGCCTCCCACTGACGACATCCTCTGGAGGGCCGATATATCGGAGGAACTGACCGCCGGTACCCAGGAGATCCACATCACCAGTCCCCTGGGGACCGACCTGCGGGGAAGACGAGGCAACCGCCCGTGGCATGCGCAGCGGGGCTACGTGTGGGAGTCGCGCCAGTGGGACAGCTACGGGGTGTGCATGATCAACTGCGCCCCGGAGGTGGAGACCGTGGAGGGAGTGGTGTACTTCAACGGTCCGATGATCCTGTTTCCACAGTACTGCTACACCACCAAGACCCCTATCCGGGTGGAGGTGGAAGCCGGACGGATCGTCCACATCGACGCCGACCACGAGGAGGCGAGGGTGTTCGATCGCTGGATCCGCCAATTCGATGATCCCAACCTGTACCTGGTAGCCCATCTCGGTTTCGGATTCGACCCCAGGGCCGACCTGGAATCGTTCGACCTGGCCGCCTGGGAGAGCTACTACGGCGGCGTGGTGGTGGCCTTCGGCGCCAATACGGCTCCTCAACTCGCCGGAGGTCAGAGCGCCAAGGGGCACATGGACGGCATCCTCCTGGAAGCCAACCTCACCCTGGACGGCATGCCCATCATTCAAAACGGCGAGTTCGTGGAGTCGACCGGCCTGCGTTCGCCCGGATGACATAGCGCCCACAGGTCCCTATTGCGACACCGGCTGCCACAGTCATCCGGTCCGTTGCCCCCCGCCAGTACCAGCTTGTCACAGAAGGCTGCGGATCTTTGCGATCGCCCGCGTCGTTATACCCGCCGGGACTCTGATGGCCGCCTCCAGGAACGATGAATCGAAAGCAGTGGCAACTGCCTTCCAGGGCGCCTGCGGGTAACACGTCGGTGATCGCGCCGCGAAAGACCATGCGGCAGGCGCTGGAGGTGACCTTCCTGGGTCTGTACGGCATCATCGCACCCTCTGTAGACGGGCGGGTACCGGCTTAGGGCTAAACGGTCGTCGGTTCCAACCTAGACCTGATATAGCTGCAGGAGGTTGCCGCAGGTGTCGTCGAGAACCGCCTGCGTGACCGGCCCTGCGCGGGTCGGGCCCATCGTGAAAACGACACCAAGCTGTTTCAATCGTTGGTACTCTGCCCCGATGTCATCCACGGCAAAGGCCGCTTGGGGTATGCCCTGCTCGTAGATAGCCTCCTGGAACCTGCGGGCAACCGGGTTCTCGTTGGGTTCGAGAAGCAACTCGATGTCGTCCGGTCCCTCGGGTGAGACCACCGTCACCCACTTGAAGTCTCCCACCGGAAAGTCCTGCTTCTTAACAAACCCAAGAATCTCTGTATAGAACCTGAGCGCCTTGTCCTGATCGTTGACAAACACGCTGGTGAGGTTGATTCTCACTTATAGCACCTGTCCAATCCGTGAGTATCCGATGATTGACTTCACTTCCCGTGAGACTACGCCGCTGTCTGCCGGCTCAGGTGCAGATTACGACTGGAAAACCGAGGAGCGCTTCGTTTCACACGACGGTCGAGCATCGGTCAGCACGGTAGCCTTCGCATCACCCTGGAGGCGCAGCCAGGCCTTCGGGGTGTCCACCCCGGCGCACACGGCTCCGCCCTTGGTAAGCGCCCCTTCGATCCCCGGGAGGCCCCCTGATCCCGACCCACCGACGATGACGACCAGCAAAGAGCGACCACCCCGGACCATCGCCCACCGGGAGTTCATTGCCATGCTGGCCGCCATCACCGCCACTATGGCGCTGGGGATCGACATGACGCTTCCCGCCTTCACCGACATCCGGGCGGGGTTCGGGCTGGCTGCCGACTCGCCCCGGGTGGCGCTCACGGTCACCCTCTACTTTCTGGGCGTGGCCAGCGCCATGCTGTTCTACGGCCCGTTCACCGACCGCTTCGGCCGCAAGCCGGTGCTCTACACGAGTATGAGCCTGTACGCTCTCGGTGCCCTGGGTTCAGCCCTTGCCCCGACCTTCGGGGTTCTGATCGTCAGCCGCTTCATCTGGGGCATGGGCGCCGCCGGACCTCGTTCGCTGGCTCTGGCAATCGGCCGCGACCTGTACCGGGGAGACCACCTGGCCCGGATTCTGGCGGTGGTCGCCTCAGTGTTCATGGTCGTGCCGGCCTTCGCTCCCCTGCTCGGTCAGGCGGTGCTGAACTTCGGATCATGGCGCTGGGTCATGGCTGCCCCGGCAGCCGGGGTGCTGATGCTGGCCGTCTGGCTGATCCGGCTTCCCGAATCCCTTCCCCCCGACAAACGGCGTCCTCTCACCTTCAACCGGACCCGCCACGCTATTGCTGCGGTCTTCACCAACCGGGTGACCACCAGATCGGCGCTGGCGATCATGTTCGACTACGGGTCATTCACCGCGTTTTTGGGGAGTATCCAACTGATCTTCGATGACGTGTACGGCCGGGGCGACCAGTTCGCCTTCTATTTTGCCGGGATGAGCCTGTGCATGGGAGCAGTGATCTACGCGGGGAGCCGAGTGGTCAAGAGGGTCGGCTCCGACCGGGTGATCGTCGTAGCCCTGTCCTCGGCGGTGACCCTGTCGACAGCCGTGGCCCTGTGGTCGTGGCAGGCCGGCGGGCGGCCCGCGTTTGTGACCTGGTTCGTACTGATCACCGTAATCAATGGACTCCGCACGCTCGTCACACCGCTGATCCAAGCGCAGGCAATGGAGCCCATGGGGGAACTGGCCGGGACGGCGGCCGCCGTCATCGGCACGGTCTCGTTGGGCGGCGGAGCCGTGCTGGCCTCCTTCGTAGACCGTGCCATCGCCGGATCGGTCACACCGCTGGTGGTTTCCTACGCCGGTTACGGAGTGATCGGCCTGGCCTTCGCACTGTGGGCCCGGCGACACCGAACAGTCCCAATCGGCCGATAAAGCTACTGTTTTAGGGGGATGAACAGACAAGCGGTAGGAGCCATCGACCAGGGAACCACCAGTACCCGGTTCATGATCTTCGATCAGGCAGGTCGGGTGGTGTCCATGGCTCAACGGGAGTTCCGCCAAATCCTTCCCAGACCCGGTTGGGTCGAACATGACCCGGTGGAGATCCTTGACACTGTCGAGTCGGTGGTTGGTGAAGCCCTGGCATCGGCCGGGATGACGGTGGGAGATCTGGCCGCGGTAGGAATTGCCAACCAGCGAGAAACCACCCTGGTATGGGACCACACCAGCGGAAGGCCCCTGGCCAATGCCATCGTCTGGCAGGACACCAGGACCGACGGGATCTGCGAGAATCTGGCCCGGGAGGGGGGCATCGACCGTTTCAGGGACCGCACCGGCCTGCCCCTGGCCACCTACTTCAGCGGTCCGAAGACAGCCTGGTTGCTGGACAATATCGACGGTGCAGCAGAGAAGGCCGTTTCGGGACAGGCCCTGATGGGCACCATCGATTCCTGGCTGGTCTGGAACCTCACCGGAGGCATTGGGGGAGGCAGACACGTCACCGATGTCACCAATGCCTCTCGGACCCTGCTAATGGATCTGGACACCCTCGACTGGAGCGACGACCTGCTGGACGCCGTGGGGATTCCTCGCTCCATGATGGCCCAGATACTGCCCTCTGTGGGTTGGGTGGGGACCGGAACCGGGGTTCTGGATGGAGTGCCGATCTCGGCGATCCTGGGCGACCAGCAGGCGGCACTGTTCGGTCAGACCTGTTTCCGGCCGGGCGAGGCCAAGAACACCTACGGGACGGGGTGTTTCCTGCTCATGAACACTGGTACTCGTAAAGTGCACTCCGACCACGGCCTGCTAACCACGGTGGGTTACCAGATCGCGGGGTCTGATCCGGTCTACGCGCTGGAAGGGTCGGTGGCTGTGACCGGATCCTTGGTGCAGTGGCTGCGTGACAACCTGGGCATGATCTCCACCGCCAGTGAGGTGGAAGAACTAGCCGCCTCGGTGCCGGACAACGGTGACGTCTACTTCGTGCCGGCCTTTTCGGGACTGTTCGCCCCCCACTGGAGAACCGATGCCCGCGGAGTAATCACCGGCCTCACCCGGTTTGCCACCAAGGGCCACATCGCCCGGGCCGCCTTGGAAGCCACCGCCTACCAGACCCGGGAGGTCCTGGAAGCCATGCGAGCCGACTCCGAGGTGGCGCTGGCCGAACTACGGGTGGACGGAGGCATGGTTGCCAACGACCTGCTCATGCAATTCCAATCGGACATTTTGGATGTGGAAGTGGTCTGCCCCCAGGTGAGCGAGACCACCGCCCTGGGCGCTGCCTACGGCGCCGGGCTTGCCGAGGGCTTTTGGGCCCACCTTGACGACCTGCGACACAACTGGCAGGAAGCCCACCGCTGGTCTCCACAGATGTCCGAAGAGGCCCGGGATGCCCAATATGCCCGCTGGCAGAAGGCAGTGTCCCGGTCCCTGAACTGGGTTGGAGATGTCACACCGGCCTGAGCCCGCAGGTGCTGCGACACCCTGGTCTTGCATCCGGTCGGGATTGTTTGTTGCAGTCCGGGGTTGCATCCTCCACGGTCGGGTTGTCACTGAAGTGGCGCCGTCCATCACCAAGTGCACATGGTGGTCATCTACCAAGAATTCGACGGCACCTGGCTCCTCACTTTCGCCAAGCCCCAGTAGACGGGACCACGGGCTCAAATGCCTTGGCGATTTGCGCTTTCGACCTGAGTGGTGCAGCTTGGCCAACGGCCCGCCAGTGCAGTTTCGGTATTCTCCTGGCTGCGCCGAACGTAGGAGCACCGTGGCTTTGGACTTTCCCGACATCTCAAAGAACCTGTTCGACCTGGGCGGCTACTGCAGCGTGGTGACCGGAGCCGGCCAGGGCATCGGCCTATCTCTGGCCACGGGCCTGGCACACGCCGGAAGCGATCTGGTGCTGGTGGACCGCAACGCCGAGACCCTGAAAAACGCCGCGGGGGAGGTCGGGGAGATCGGACGGCGGGTGTCGACCGTCCATGCCGATGTGACCGCCGAGGACACGCCGCAGCGGATAGTGGAGGACGCCATGGCCCTGGGCGGGCGGATCGATGTGCTGGTCAACAACGCCGGGATCATGGGGTACTCCGACATGCTGGACGTCACCGACGAGCAGTGGGACCGCATGTACGGGATCAACTTGCGGGCTCCTATGCGGATCATGCGGGCCGTGCTTCAGGAGATGAGTCGGGCAGGTCGGGGAAGCGTGATCAACATCGGTAGCTCCTGGTCGTCCCGGGGTTCGATCTTCAACCAGGACGGGGCGGGGTGGACTACTGCTCGGCCAAGGCAGCGCTTCAGGGCCTCAGCCGGGCCGCTGCCCAGGACGTGGCCCCCCATGGAGTTCGGGTGAATGCCATCGCCCCCGGAGCGGTCGACACGCCCATGCATGCCCACCACCGGGAGTATCTGTTTTCCTACGAGAAGTACATCCCGCTGGGACGCATGCAGGTGGCCGAAGATTTGGTGGGTCCGGTGATCTTCTTGGCTTCGGACGCCAGCGCCTTTATCACCGGCCAGACCATCCATGTCAATGGCGGCCTCCTCATGGTCGACTGATAACCTTTCCGGTTGGTACCCCATCGCCGACCAGGAGGCCTGAATGTTCACCCGCGACCAGGTGTGGCAACGGCTCACAGACACCCTTTCGCAGGGAAGACCCGTTGTCGGGGCAGGTGCTGGAACCGGCATTTCGGCCAAGTTCGCCGAGCGCGGCGGCGCCGATCTGATCCTCATTTACAACTCGGGCCGGTACCGCATGGGTGGTCACGGGTCCAATGCCGGCCTGATGCCCATCGGAGACGCCAATGCCATCGTGATGGAGATGGGCGAGCGGGAGGTGTTGCCGGTGGTGCAGGACACTCCGGTGATCGCCGGGGTGAACGGAACCGACCCCACCCGGGTGATGGACCACTTCCTGGGGCAGGTGGAGCAATTGGGGTTTTCGGGCGTCATCAACTTCCCGTCGGTGGGGTACATCGACGGCAGGTGGCGGCAGAGCCTGGAAGCGACCGGCTTCGGCTACCACCGGGAGGCGGAGATGATCCGCAAGGCCTCGGAGCGGGGACTGTTCACCCTGGCCTACTGCTATGACCCGAAGGAAGCTCCGATGATGGCCGAGGCGGGAGTGGACGTGATGGTCGCCCACCTGGGCCTGACCACCGGCGGCAGCATCGGCGCCGACGACTCCTTTACCTCTTCTCTGGATGCCTGCGTGGAACAGGCCATCGAAACCAGGGAGTTGTCGGAGGCGGTGAACTCCGACATCCTGGTGGTGCTGCACGGCGGGCCCTTGGAGAGCCCCGAGCAAGTCGACATGGTGATGCGCGCCTCCGGATGCCCCGGTTTCATCGGCGCCAGCACCATGGAACGGCTACCGACTGAGGTCGCTATCGAGAGCACGGTGCGAGGTTTCAAGAACGTTTCTCTTTAGAGGAGTGTTTTCCATCCAACGGCAGATTCCGACCCGCGGGTCCGGGCAGAAATGAGTCGGGTGGTGGTGGCCGGCACCTTCGACACGAAAACCGGACCGCTGGGACTGCTGGTGGAAACCCTCACCGCGATGGGGTCGTCTCCGATCACCATCGACACGGGTGTCTTCAGTGGAGATCATGGTTGTCACTACCATGCGGACGCGGTGGCCGAGGCTGGGGGCCATTCACGGAGGGGACTGGCGTCAACAGGTCGAGCCGAGGCGGTCTCCGCCATGGCCCGGGGCGCGGCGATCATCCTCCGGAGGCTTGTCGAGGACGGCCAGGTAGGAGCCCTGGTGTGCTTGGGAGGATCCAGCGCCGCAGTGTTGTTCACCCACCTGGCGCCGGTGGTCCCGTTTGGCATTCCCAAGATCCTCATGGCAACTTCGGTGGCTGGGGAGACCCGACCGCTGGTGGATGGCCGCGATGTGACCATGATCTATCCCATCGTGGATATCGAAGGCGACAACACCATCCTCCGCGCCATGATCGGGCGGTTGGCGCGGGTGGCCGTGGCGTTGTTGAGATCAGGACCCTTGAGGGACCCCGAGGACTCGGTCAACTCAGTCGGGTTGACCATGTACGGTTTGACCAACCCGTGCGTCACCCAATGCCGGTCTCTGCTCTCTGCGGCCGGCCTCGAATCGGTGGTCTTCCACGCCAATGGGACGGGTGGGCGGTCCTTCGAGTCTTTCATTTCTCAGGGACTGGTCTCGTCGGTGATTGACGTCACCATCAGCGAGATCACCGACGAACTCTGCGGCGGCCTCTGGCCGGCCGGGCCGCAGCGGCTGCGGACAGCATCTCGGGTGGGGGCTCCCCAGGTGGTTGCCCCCGGGGCGATCGACATGATCTGCCTGGGTCCACTGGCCACTCTGCCCGAGGAGTTCCGCAACCGGACCTTCCAGGCTCACAACGAACTGGTCACTCTGGTCCAGACCACTGCGGAAGAGAACTACCGGATGGGAGAAACGGTGGTGGAACGATTGGGTTACCCTCGAACCGCCGCCTCGGTGCTGGTGCCGATGAAGGGTTTCTCCGGGCTGGACATCGAGAACGGTCCGTTCCACGATCCCGAAGCGGTGGAGGCCTTCGTGGAGGGAGTGCGGTCCTGGCGGGCGCCCAATGTGTCGGTGGTGGAAGTGGATTACCACATCAACCAACCCGAGTTTGCCGAGGCACTGGTGGACGCTCTTACGTCGTCGATCCCCACCTCATCGTAGGAGGCGGGTATGGCCTTCGAGAACCTGTTGCGGCCCGGATACATCAACAGGATGTACATGCGTAATCGCCTGATCATGGGTCCGATGGAGAAGTCTCTCGCCAATCTGGACGGCAGTCTCAACCAGCGTTACATCGCCTATGCGCGTCGCCGGGCTGAGGGTGGCGCCGCGTTGATCCAACTCGAATCGACCTATGTGTCGCCCGAGGGGCGGGGCAATCCCTACCAGGTGGGGTGCCATGGAGACCATGTCATACCTGCTTTGACGGAGATGGCGGATGAGCTTCACCGACATGGCGCCAAGCTTGCCATGGAACTGCATCACGGGGGTCGCCAGGCTTCGGTCACGGCACACCATCGTCGTCCCATCGCGCCTTCGGCGATCGGTTCCACATTCATGGACCCCGGGTCGCTGCCCCGGGAAATGACCCTGGCCGACATCCGGCGAGTAATCGACGATTTCAGGCGAGCGGCGGAACGATGCCTGACCGCCGGAGTCGACATGATTCACCTCCACGGGGCGCATGGGTATCTCCTGGGACAGTTTCTCTCTCCCCGTTCCAACCAGCGGACCGACCGCTACGGGGGTCCCTTGGAGAACCGGGCTCGATTCGCGTTGGAAGTGCTCGCCGCGGTGCGGGAGGTAGTGGGCGACCAGTACCCGATCGGATACCGCATTTCGGCGTCCGAGTATGTCGAGGGTGGCTTGGAAGCGGAGGAGTCGGGCCTGTTCGCCGCCAGGCTGGCCGATGCCGGGATCGACCTGATGGATGTGTCCGGCGGCACCTATGAGTCGATGTCGAAGATATTCCAGGGCCCTGAAGCCCCAAAGGGGGGTTTTGTGGCAGAGGCTGCTCTCATCCGTGAAGCGGTGGGCGACCGGGTGCCGGTAAGCGTGGCACAGCGGATGAACGATCCGGTGTTCGCCGACCAGGTCATGGAGCAGGAGGGGTTCGAGTACGTGACTCTGGCTCGAGCTTTTCACGCCGACCCTGACTTCGTCCAGAAGCTGATCGAAGACCGAGCCGCCGAGATTCTGCCCTGCATCGGATGCAACACCTGCGTCAACCTCACGGTGGCTCGCACCCCTGCCGGATGCTCGGCCAATCCCCTCAGTGTTCACGAGGTGTCACGAAGCACATCCACGAAGGCCGTGGCACCACTGCGGGTGATGGTCGTTGGTGGCGGGGTGGCGGGGATGCATGCCGCCCGGTTCTTGGGATTGGCGGGCCACGATGTGACCCTGTACGAGCGGGAGGGGCGCTTGGGCGGCCAACTCCACTATCTACGCCGGGCCCTGGCCGATTACGGAACTTTGGTCGACTGGTTGGAATTGGAGATGGTCAAGATAGGTGTGGCGGTCGAGTTGGGTCGCACGGTCGAGGTCGAGGACGTGAGTGCCGCTGACCCGGACGTGGTGATCGTGGCCACCGGAGCGCGGGGCGGGTATCTGTGGGCGGACGGGTCCGATCACACCATCGAGATGCCGCTATTCGACATCTTCTCGGCACTGGAACGCCCGACCGACCAGTGGGAAGAAACGGTGGCAATACTTGGAGGAGATCATGCCGCCTGTGTGGTGGCGCTTTACCTTCGTCGATTGGGGGTGGGGGTGCACATCGTCGCCAGCGGCCCTTCGTTGGCGGCCGACGGGGAGTTCAACGGATTGCTGGTGGAGATGGAACTCGATGCCGATCCTGGAGTGCATGTGCATCGGGAGACCACCGCCGAGTTGCTCACCGGCAACCGGGTGGCCATGCAGACACTGGGGAATCGCAGTTGGCTGGAAGTGGGTGCGGTGGTGATCGGAGGGCGGGTGTCCCGAAACCGGCTGGCGGATGAGCTGTTGCGATCTGATCTGCGGGCGGCTATCCATCCCATTGGAGACGCCGTGCGGGCCCGGGATCTGTACACGGCCGGCCAGGAGGCCGCCGAGGTGGCCGAGAAGGTGAACCTGATGCTGCTTCCAACTTCGGTGAGGGAGTGACGGGCAGTTGAACACTGCCTAAGGCCGCCTCCAGCCCGCTATGTGAGTTTCTCCAAGGGATCGGGGCGGGTTTATGCACCACAAGGTGGTGCGGTCATCTCGATCGTCCATTCCGCGGCGCGGCGCCGCCCACAGCGCGGCATTCTTGATTACCTGCAACACCTCGGGTTGGTGAAAGATGGGATACTCCTGGTCACCTGGGCGGAAGTAGAAGATCCTGCCCCTTCCTCTGCGATAGCAGCAACCGCTTCGGAAAACCTCCCCGCCGGCGAACCAGCTAATGAACACCAGGGTGTCCGGTTCGGGGATGTCAAAGGGCTCTCCGTAGGCCTCGGTGTGGGGTATCTCGAAGTAGTCGCCCAACCCCGCCGCGATCGGATGACCGGGGTTCACCACCCAGATCCGTTCCTCTCTCCGATGCTGCGCCAGTAGGGTTGCAGGTGGTACCCATCAGCTCCTGAAGATCTTCGACACGTGGCTGGAATGAAGGGGGATCAAACCCATGCCGTCGAGGACCCGATGGTAGACGCGTTCTACTACCGAGTCACTGACTTCCTGATGGGCCATGTGTCCCCACCAGCTGAGAACGTCGGTCTCCGCCAACACCTCCTCGGTTAGCCCGTGCTCGGGCTCGTCCAGAGTGGCAATTTGGACGGTTAACCGGGCCCCTTCCAGATGCGCAGCTATGGGTGCGTGCATCCCGTCCGGGTAAATCGAAGCTACCTTCTCTTCTTCTCTTTCGTGGCGGTATTCGTTCCACACGCCTCCGACAGACCACTAGCCGTCGGGAGGACATCCAGGGTGAGTGGCAGCATCGCAACGTCCAGTTGACGAAGTTCTGACGCCGGAATTGTATTTGGTTAGTGTTTGTTTTCACAACTTAGTCGTGGACGGCATTGTTTTGTCACACCCCTTGTGCATACTGGTGTGTATGAACGATGGAACCGTGAGCGGGACAGCCGCCCACAAGGTGCATGTGTCGCTTCCCAGGCTGGCGGTCGGCGGCGCCACTGTCAGGCAGTTGCAGGACATGATGAAGGCCACGATCCGCGCCCAGCATCAACTGGCCGGGTTCCGCGCCGACGTCCTGCGCGAGATGCGCCGACGTCAAGGAACCAAACACACCGAAACCCTCTTACAGAAAGAAGGTCTGCTCCCCCGAAGGAAAGCCCGTTCGGAAGTGGAAACCGCCGGGGAACTGGAAAAACTGCCCAAAACCAGAGAAGGACTCCGCAAAGGAGAAATATCGTATGACAACGCGCGGATCCTGGCCGGCGCCAACCAACGGGAAACCATCAACGAAGAAGAACTATTGGACGACGCCCGCAGCCAATCTCCTGACAAGTTCGCCGCCACAGTACGCAAACACGAACAAAAACATGCTCAGGACGATGGTGTTTCCAAGTTGGAACATCAACGATCCCGACGATACGCCACCCTCAAAACCGATGTTGATGATGGGATGATGGTGTTGTATGGAAGGTTCGACCCGGTTACGGGTGCTCGGATCGAGACGGCGGTGTCTCACATGATGAACGAACTGTGGCATGAAGAGGACCCCCGAAACCGGGCTTCAGCGGGACAGCGCATGGCCGACGCCCTAACAGAACTGCTCACCCGCCAGGGCAAAGACAAACACGGCAGACCCCAAAACGTGCGACTGTTGCTGATCGCCGACTACGACACCATCAGCCAACAACTCAAAGACGCCCGCCTAACAGACGGGACCCCCCTACCCGCCAAAACCCTACGACACCTAGCATGCGACGCTCAGATACTCCCCGCCATCTTCTCAGGCCCCTCGATACCCCTGGACCTAGCACGGGCACGGCGGACCGCCAGCGGAACCCAACGGGCAGCTTTTGTTGGCGATCATTGAAAGTGCTCAGACCTGATCACTGAAAGTACCCACCTCTTGGGGGGTTAATACCCGTCGTGGGGTTGGGCTCTCTCCAAGCTAGGGACTGTTCAGGTTCACTAGCTGTGGAGAGGAGCCCTGCCCCTTATGTTGGCACAGGAGGAGTACGTGGAAGT
>MKWU01002008.1_pt1 | contig 32473 bp, 24 predicted proteins | sample 809101 | NCBI WGS metagenome assembly MKWU01 (sample SAMN05860141, study PRJNA318959) | sponge metagenome | host: Aplysina aerophoba | place: Slovenia: Piran, Adriatic Sea, Gulf of Piran | collected 2013-05-07
TGGACTGCAAGGGACGATACGAGTCGGAGATACCCTTGGAAATGGTTGTCCAGTATTGTGTTACAACCGCACTGGCATACCCTAATGGACTACACGGGACAACAGGTATCTAGTTCGGGCGGAATCGCGCCGGTCAGCGAATTGCCGCCGAGCGACAGGAATCCGAGATTCGACAGGTCGCCCAGCTCGGGCGGAATCGCGCCGGTCAGCGAATTGCCGTCGAGCGACAGTTCTCTGAGATTCGACAGGTCGCCCAGCTCGGGCGGAATCGCGCCGGTCAGCGAATTGCCGCCGAGCGACAGGGATCCGAGATTCGACAGGTCGCCCAGCGCCGATGGGATGGTGCCCTTAAGTCCATGTGTTGTCACCTCACCGTTATCCCACGTGCCAGCGAGAAACAGCCCGACGACCCGATCGTCCGCATCGGTGTCCACCCCGTACCACTCGCCAAGGGGCTTGTCCGTCAGCCAGTTGGTGTTGTCACGCCAATTCGGCCCGTCCGTCGCCTCGTAAAGCGCAATCAGGGTTGCACGATCGGGATTGACCACCGCGATCTCGGATGTCCCCGAAGCGTCTCCCGCGGTGGCCGTGATCGTCGCCGTGCCTTCCGTGGTGCCTCGCACCAGCCCCGAGGGGTCCACCGTCGCCACTGCGACGTTGCTCGACGACCATGTGAACGCGGCGCCCTCCACCACGTGACCGTTCTCGTCGGTGGCGGTTCCCGCCACCCTCAACGTATCGCCCACCACGACCGTGGCCGTATCCGGCGTCACCGCGATGGCGCTGACCTCCTGGGCCACGGTCACCGCTGCGCTTCCAGACGCCGATCCCGAGGTCGCCGTGATCGTGGCGCTCCCGTTGGCCACCGCCGTCACCAGCCCGGACGCGCTTACGCTCGCCACGGGGGCCGTGCTGCTCGCCCAGGTCACTGCTGCCCCCGCCATTACCTGACCGTTCTGGTCCCGAACCTCCGCAGAGAGCTGTACCGTCGCACCCAGGGCGGCCAGGTTGGCAGTGGCCGGGTTCACCGTGATCGTCATCGCCCGGGGGGGATCGGGAGGCGGCTCCGTGGTACCATCTCCGCAGGCGGCGAAGAACGTGACTGCGAGCATAGCCCCGAGCACGACGGCGAGGCCTGAAGGACGGGAGGGGCGGGCATGCATCATACCGATGCCGCTCGGCTCGTTTGACGATCGGGCCAAGTCGAGGATCTTCATCGTGTCAACTCCTCTTCGTGACGATCCGAGATCGGCGCGTCGAATGGTCGGGTCAGTACTCGGAGCCGGGCAAAATAGCCGGCCATCCCCGATGAAGCCAACACCCGCCACGCTGTATGGGGGTCCCAATCCGATTCATGAGCGAGAGACTGACCCGATACGGCGAGATGTCGGCGATAATCTCGGCGGTGCCTCGGGCCGGACTCCTCCACCTCGGCGCGGCGCTCCGTCAGGTCGGCCCGTTGATACGCACCCCCGACCAAGCTCTTGGGATGTGAGGGTGGTCGGCCTCCGGGACCTTCGGCGAACATGCGGCGGGGCTGTCAGCGTTGGCCCGGTCCAACGGATCCGGCCTCGACGACTCGCGATCCGGTGGCTGGGATCGAGTGCCCAGGCCGCGGCGACGACAATCTCCCCGGCCTGCTGCTCGCCGACTCGACGGACGGCGAGGGCGACCCCGGCGCTGCCTGTCCGGGTGGCCGCATTTCACTCTACCGCCTTTCCCTGGGAGACCGGCGATCGTCGATCTGAGGCGATGGAGTGGATGCCTCCTCCGTCAGATGGTCGGTAAGTACGAAGTACCATCTTGGGGGGGCGCACATTGTGATGCCGCCGGGGGGGGTCCACTCCATCACACATCTCGCTCTACGGAAACCCGCAAAGTGCGGCCAGCGAGCGGCGACCAGTCGCTCAACCCCCCGCGCAGCCATGGCGGACGCCCCGTAAGCCGAGCACTGCCTCCCGAAGGCCAGCGACGTGTACTGCGAGCCCGGGACCGTAATAGAGGTTCTGTGGACCCCTGTGGATCTGGGCTACCTCCATGCCGCCGAATCGGGGACACCCCGGCTCAATAGTACTCGAAGACCGGCGCCGGGACCGAGGGAGCCGAGACCGGCGTCAGCCGCCGCCGCAGTCGATGCCTGGTCGCGTAGGATGCCCCGGATCGTCCCGCTTCGCCCATCCCGCAGGATCAATGTGGGACGGTCCGTGCCACCGTTCAGCGCGACGAATCCGTCGGGGTCGGAAAGGGTGATCTCCGCCAGGTTGCCGACCCATCCGGGGCGGACGGGGAGCAGGAACACGAAGGACGCCCTGCCTTCACCATCGGCCATTGGCATCATCCCGAACGGCAGGGAAAACAACTCCCGGCCGTCTGCCGTTCGCCCGGCAACCTCATACTCGCCGGCGGCATCGGGAAGCGCCGCAGGGGCATCGACAACAAAGGCCGGTTCGAGGAACAATTCGCCGTCTGCATTGACGCCGCCCCATAGGAGGAGCGACTTGGCCGGAGCGGCAACCATGGCGGCATGTGCGCTCCCCTCATCGCTCAGGCGGAAATCCAGCGCCTTGGTGAAGTGGTAGTCGCTGATCCACTCGGGATCGCCGCAATAGGACATCAAATCGGGTACGCGGGGAGACACCAGCTCTCCCTTGGGGAAGCCCGACTCAACCAGCAGATCGCGGACCGCGTAGCCCCAGGTGCCGATCCGTCCGTTGGGATCGGAGAATCTCGGATCCAGCTGGGCGGGCCGTCCGCAGGGCGCGTGCCGAAGGCTGAAGTTGTGGCCGAGTTCGTGGACGATGGTGGGGGACCACGTACTCGAAGCAGAGGACCGGTGGCCAAGGTAGGCCACGCCCCCGACATCGGAAAACCGGGGCAGCATTCCCATGTAGTGCCCGGTGCCGCCTTCCATGGCGCGGATGACTTCTGTTTCGTGAAGAACGTGATACCCGCTGTTCGAGGAGGTCACGACCGGCGCGTGGGCGCTTACCCGCATTTCGGCGACGGGCATCAGGTCGGCCGTCTGCCGGAGCAACTCGTGGTCTCCCTCCTCGGCGGCCATGCCCGCAACCTGCTCGATAAGCGTGGAATCCGGGTCCTCGCTCCACAAGAATGGGACTACCGTCAGGTCGAAGAGGGGCATGGTCCGAACGTCAACCTTCAGCCTTCCCTCGGCGGGCAGCCGCTTTTCCACGCCGAGCGCCGGGTCCAGCGCCCCTTCCGGATCGACCTCGATCACCATTTCAAGGCCTGGTTGCACCACCTCTCCGGGTACCGGCGCGTTGGCCGTCGCCGCGAGGCTCCCCTCGGTGATCTCGGCCGGGATCGGCACGGACGTCGGCGCCATCTCTACGACGTAAGCCTCCACGCCGTTCAGGTAGAACCGCGCAACAACCGGCGGCAGCGTGGCCCCTCCCGGGTTGGCGGCTGTCACGAAGACCCGCAGCAACCCCTCCTCACCCGCGACCAGGGGAACCGGATGATCCAGGGACTGAACCGCCTGGGTCACGTGGGCCGCGACCGGGTCGCAGCGCCGAACCCGGGATGAGACGCCCTCCAGCCAGGCGAGGAACACCGGATCGGACGGAGCGCAAAGGTCGGTCCCGCCCGCGTGGAGATTCTCCAGAGACCGCAGTTCGGTCAGGTGCGACGGGAGAGTGCCGGCCAGACCCTCGTTGTCGTAGAGGTACAGTCCCGTCAGGTCGGCGAGGCCGCCCAGCTCCGGTGGGATGGCGCCAGTGAGGACGTTGTCGCCGAGCCCCAGTTCCGTCAGGCTGGCCAGCTTGCCCAACTCCGGCGGGATGGAGCCCGTCAGTTGATTGTCATCGAGCCGTAGGAATCCCAGTTGCGAGAGGTTGCCCAACTCCGGCGGGATGGGACCCGTCAGGCCGTTGCTTGAAAGCCACAACCAAACCAGGTAGGGGAGATCTGCGAGCCATGGTGGGATGGACCCGGTCAGATCGTTGGCCTCGAGTGACAGACTTGTCAGATTGGAGAGGTTACCCAGTTCTGGCGGGATGGAGCCCGTCAGGTCGTTGGACGCAAGCGATAGACTTGTCAGATTGGAGAGGTTACCGAGTTCCGGCGGGATGGAGCCCGTCAGGTTGTTGGCCTGGAGATTCAGGTGCTCCAGGTGGGTCAGGTTGCCCAGCTCGGGCGGGATCGATGTGAGTTCGTTGAAGTCGAGTACCAATACCCTCAGGCTGGAGAGGATGCCGAGTTCCGGTGGAATCGGGCCCGACAGGTTGTTGGTCCACATCTCCAGGTGTTCGAGGTTGGAAAGCCTGCCGATTTCGGGCGGGATTGTCCCAGTCAAGCCGTTCTCTGTTAGTATGAGCCCGACAACCGCACCCTCTGCATCAACATCGACCCCGTGCCACTCTCCCAGCGGCGCATCGGTCAGCCAGTTCTCGCTGTAGGCCCAGTTCGGCCCGTCCATCGCGTCGTACAGCACTACGAGGATGTCACGATCGGAAAGGGAGCCGCACTCCGTGCCGGTGCCCTCGTGCGACGAGATGCCGGCCAGCCAGCCCTGGAAGGACACTTCCGCAGGCACGCACAATCCCGTGCCCGCATACTCGAGTGCCTGAAGCAGGTCGAGCCGGGTCAAGGAAGCCGGGAGACGGCCGGAGAGGTCGGAGTTGTCGCCGATCCTGAGCGCCGTCATTCGCGTCAACTCGCTCAGTCTCGCAGACAGGTGCCCGAAGAGCGCGTTGCCTCGAAGGTCGAGTTCGGTCACCCGTCCGAGCGAATCGGCCGTTACGCCGTACCATTCCTCCACGGGCAGGTCACCTGCCCACCCTTCGGAATCCGTCCAGAGCCCCGCCCGTCCTCCTGTGGCCCCGTAAAAGGATGTCAGAGCCGAAATGTCGGTCGCGTTGCAGAAATCCGCACGACCGACGCGGTGAGAAGTGACGCTCTCCAGCCAAGTTGCGAAAGCCGAACTCCCGGGGACGCACAGTCCCGGGTTCCGCTCCACGCGAAACACCACTAGCTGCCCGAATCCCAGGAAGCTCTGCGGGATCTCGCCGGTCAACTCGTTGGAATAGAGGAATAGCCGCTCCAAGCTTGTGAGGCGGCTGAGTTGCGGCGGGATCCGGCCCTGCAATTGGTTACGACTGAGCGAAAGGTAACTCAGGCTCGCGAGGTTACCGAGTTGCGGCGGGATCTCGCCGGTCAAATCGTTGGAAAAGAGGAATAGCCGCTCCAAGTTTGTAAGGCGACCGAGTTCCGGCGGGATGCGGCCTTTCAATTCGTTGCCGCCGAGCGAAAGGTACCTCAGGCTCGCGAGGTTACCGAATTGCGGCGGGATCTCGCCCGTCAAATGGTTACGATTGAGCCGAAGGGTTTCCAAGCTTGCGAGGCGGGCGAGTTCCTGCGGAATCGGGCCCGTCAGCGCGTTGCGGCTGAGATTCAGCGACTCCAAATTGGCGAGGCCGCCCAGCTCGACCGGGACCGGGCCGGTAAGGACGTTGCCGCTGAGATTCAGGTCGGTCAGGTTGACGAGGCCGCCCAGTTCGGCCGGGATCGGCCCCGTCAGGTTGTTGCTCAAGAGCCAGAGCAACGTCAGGTTGACGAGGCCGCCGAGTTCGGGCGGGATCTCGCCCGAAAGGCTGTTGCCGCCGAGATTGAGCGAAGTCAGCTTGGCCAAGCTGGCGATTTCGGGTGGGATTGACCCCGACACATCGTTCGAGGCGAAGTCTAGCGTCGTAAGGTTGGCGAGGTTGCCGAGTGCGGGCGGGATTGCTCCCGTCAGCTTGTTGTCGAAGAACTGCAAGAGCTCCAAACGCGTCAGGCTGCCGAGCTCCGGCGGGATCGGCCCCGATACGCTGTTGCTGATCCACTGGTCGGCATCCCAATCGTAATACGCCATCTCCAGTGCGACAACGCGTCCCTCGTGATTCGTCGTCACGCCGAACCACTCGCCCAACGGTGCGTCGGTCAACCAGTTCTCGTTGTTGACCCAGTTCGGCCCGTCCGTCGCCTCGTAAAGCGCGACCAGCGCCGCCCGGTCGGTTGCCGCGCTGCCCATGGCCACCCTGACGGTCGCGGCACCCGTCATCCCACCCACTTTCGCCGTGACCGTCACCGTTCCGTCGGCGATCCCGGTCACCAACCCGGACGCGTCCACCACGGCAACCGCCGTGTCATCCACCGCCCACACGATCTCGACCCCGGTCATCGGTTGACCGTTCTCGCCGGGCACCTGCACAGTCAGGCGCACCGTAGCGCCCGCCACGGCCAACTCGGTCGTGGCCGGGCTCACCGTGATGGTCGTCGCCCGGGGGGATTGGCGAGGAGGCGCAGTAGTGCCGTCTCCGCAGGCCGCGAAGAACGTGACTGCAAGCATTGCCCCGAGCCGGAGGGCGAGGCCGGAAAGATGGGAGGGGCGGGCGCGCATCATACCGATGCCGCTCGGCTCGTTTGACGATCGCGCCAAATCGAGAATCTTCATCGTGTCAACTCCCTTCGTGTGATCCGGGATCGGCGCGTCGAATGGTCGGGTCGGTATTCGGAGCCGGGCAAAATAGCCGGCCATCCCCGATGAAGCCAACACCGGCCACGCTGTATGGGGGTCCCAATCCGCTTTATGAACGAGAGAATGACCCGATACGGCGAGATTTCAGCGATGATCCCGGCGGTGTCTCGGGCCGGACTCCTCCACCTCGGCCCGTTGATCCGCCCGAACGACCAAGCTTTTCGAGACGTGAAGGAGGTCGGCCCCCGGCATCCTCGGCGAATATTCGGCGTGTGCTGGCTTGTCTCTACCAATCATGCAGATTCCCGCGTGATTTGCATGACCGGGTCACGGGAAAGGCCCGGACTGCTGAGCGCCCGCCGCTAGCGGACGGGCGAAGGCGAGTGGTTTCCGGAACGTTCGGCGAAGAGGTGGGGCGGGCGCGGGAGTCCCGCCATTCAGGTACGATTTTCCCGCTTTCGCGGCACGGTCCAGCTAGGTCCAGTCCAACGGCAGAAAACGCAGATCGTGCAGTCCTGATTTGACTTACGTGACTTCCTGCCGGGATTCTGACCTCAGGCGGTCCGCCTACCCATTGTCATACAATGGGGCTGGCGAGGGGCTGGCTCCCGCCCCCCCTTCGAACCCCCCGCTGTTCGCGCTCCCGAGGAGGTCGCGGATGGGGGCGCCGCCCCCTTTCCCCCGTGTCCGTGCGGCGTGATGCCTGAGCGCCGCACCGCCGTCGTCACCGCCCGCGTGTCGGCGGCCGAGTCCGCCGACTGGCGGGCCAAGGCGAAGGCCGCCGGGGTGCCGCTGTCCGCGCTCATCCGGCGAGCCATGGCCCGTACACGGACCTGGACGGCCCGCGCGGCCGAGGTCGAGCGCGAGCGCACCCGGCAGGTGTCGCGGATCGGGAACAACCTCAACCAGATCGCCCGGTGGGCGAACACCCACAAGGGGGCGGCCGAGGCCGTCGAGGTCCTCGCCCGCCTGGTTGCCATCGAGCGCGCGCTCGGCGCGCTGGCTCGCTTCGAGAATCCGGAGCGCGATGCACGTTAAGTTCTTAGCGCACGGGACCGGATCGGCCGGCAAGGCGGCGGGCTACCTCCTCGGGGAGCGGGACGCCGCCGGGAAGCCTCGCGAAGGCGTCGAGGTGTTGCGCGGGAACCCGGACATGGTGGCCGCAGTCGCCGACTCGCTCGACTTCGAGCACAGGTACACCTCCGGCGTAATCGCCTGGGCACCGGACGACCACCCCACCGACGAACAGATCGAGGCGGTCCTCGACGAGTTCGAGAAGACGGCTTGGGCCGGGCTGGAGCCCGACCGCTACGCATGGGCGGCCGTCCTGCACCGCGAGCGCGGCGGAGGCGCTCACGTCCATGTCCTCGCCGCTCGGTGCGACCTGGAGACCGGCCGAAGCCTCAACATCGCCCCGCCGGGTTGGCAGCGGACGTTCGATCCGCTGCGCGACGCCTTCAACCACGAGTACGGCTGGAGCCGACCCGACGACCCGGAGCGGGCCAGAGTGCAACACCCCGGCCACCGCGCCTACATCGAGGCGACCCGGCTGCGGGCCGGACTACGGCTCGAATCATCCCCCCGCGACCTGATCCGGGACTACCTGCTCCAGCGTGTCGAGCACGGTGCGGTCAAAGACCGCCACGATGTTGTCGCCGCGCTCCGGGAGGCGGGCCTCGAAGTGCCGCGCCAGGGCATGGACTACCTCACCGCGCTGGACCCGGAAACCGGGGACCGGTGGCGACTGAAAGGAGAACTGTACGGAGTTGATTTCCAACGCGAACGATTTGACCGAACGACTGCGGATGCGGCTGGAACACGAGCGCAGGGAGATCGAGGAGTTGACCGCGAACGAGCTCGAAAGGCTCGCCGAGCACTCGCGGCACGTCGCGAGGATCGCGCTGCGTACCATCGAGCGCGATATGGGGGAGGCGACCGGCAAGATGCGCGAGTTGCTGGTCAAGGCGTGGCTCCGGCCCTTCATCGTCGGCCTGAGTCTTTGGATCGGTATCTGCGCCGGAAGCTGGGCGACGACGCAGTGGTTGGCGAGGAGCATCCAGGACCGGATCGAGACCCGCGAGATGACGGACATCCAGATCGCGGGCGGGCGGGAGATGCTGGCCGAGATCGAAGAGACGACCTGGGGCGTGGGGCTGCGGGAAGTCAACGGGGTGCGGTACGTGACGCTGCCGGCCGGCACGCCGGTGGTTACGGCCTTCACCGTGGACGGACGGCCCTACTTGGGGCTGTCGAGAGAGTGAGGGAGCTGTATGACCGCGTTGGAGGAGCAGTTGACGAGGGCCTTGCGGAGGTTGTCCGCGCAAGCCGAAGGTGAAGCGAATCACGGCAGGGAATCGTATAAGTCTAACTGGGACTGCACGATCTGCGTTTCCTGCCGTTGACCGCCTGTCTGACTGAATCGCGCCGCGCCAGCGGGAAAACGGGCTTGATTGGCGGGACTCCCAGTCGTCTCAGTTTTCGGGTTAGCCGCCCATCTCGGCTGTCCGTCCGCCTGCTGGCCAGCCGAGTCTCTCTCTGGCCTGTTTTCGTTCGCGGCGGCACTTGCCTCCCTCGACAGCGAGACCGGGGTGGGGCCTTCACGTCGTTTATGGGGCACTACCCAGACTACGGTTCCCCGGTGAACGCCTCGTCTGGGAACCGCAGCCGTGTCGGGGGCCATTAGCCCCCCAAAGCCCTGCGCCCACTCGCGGGCGATGTAACCTCTCTTGTACTGTTGACGGTGTTTCGGTCGGAGGTCGAACCCAAACCGCCCGTGACGATGGCAGACAACCAACCCTTCGAACTATTCTGTGGGAATCGACCCGTGAGGCTCGAACACTGGAACGCGAACACAGGGTACTACCGTCAGTCGGATGGCTCCGGTTATACCGACAGCATGACGCGCGCATACGGTCGGCTGATCGCGGTGGCCGGTGCGTGCGCAACTCCCGCGCCATTGCGGGGGCCGGACGATCCTTGGCGACTGCATGTCCTCGCGCATCCGTACGGCCCCCGCGTCCTGAAAGCGCGCATCGTTGCCCCCGACGAGCAGCCCATCGCGGAGCTAGCGGTGGCGGAAGGCGGTGGTGCCGGCCCGGGGCGCGCATGGCGCGAGACGGTGGCGGCGGCCCGTTGGTTGATCGACGGATGTGACCCCGGCGATTTCCGCGACCACCTACCAGACGGCCCATGGGTCATCATGGCCTTGCTACCGGCGCTGGCCGTCCACGGCGAGGCTGTCGAATGGCTGGGGGAAGTTGAGCAGTTGATCGCGTGGGCTTTCCTCGAAAGCCTCCAGCCGATGAGGAGCGCATGAAACCGTCGAGCGGAGCCGGGGTGTGTTTCATTCGGGAGTTATCCCATCCTTCGGCTCTCCCCCGGGTTACCTCTTTCGAATGGTGGTAGCCGAGACTACGATTCCGTTGACACCCGCTGCCGAAGCGACCTCCCCCTGTACCAAATCGACCTGAGCCTCACCGAATCCGACAATGTCGACTCCCACGCCGAGCCTCCAGCAACTCGTGAAGGACATCCAGACTCTCGCTGCCTGGGGGCATGGCACCTTGGGCCAGTCCGAGCTGGAGTCGGTCCTCTCAGCACCCCGGCTGGATTGGCCCCAGACCGTGCAACAGGCCCTCCTTCGGGTGTTGAGCGCACCGACGGCATCCATCGGCGCCGGTAAGCTCTCCCAATACGACCTCGGGGCCCTCTTACCTGAACTGCTGGACAGGTTCACTGATCGTCAGCTCCTGGTGATGCGACATCGGATCTTCACCTTGGCACCGTTGACTCAAGTCGCGGTTGCTAAACGCGCTGGGCTGTCTCGCCAGCGCATCAGTCAGTTGCAGGCGAACGCGATCCGTCGACTCGACAGTGTTCTCGGTTGCGAGGACGCCGTTCCGGTTCGCTGGACCGCAGATCTGCTGCGGATGAAGCTCGGCAGCGCGATACCGGTCGATGCCCGACCGGCGACGAGGCAGTTCAGGCATCTTGAGGACATCTGTGGAGCTACAATCGGCACCAGCGCCATCCCGACGCGAGAGTTCTTCCTCCACATCGCGGGACCCTACAACCTCGTTGACGGGTGGTTGATTCGACGGGACAGCGTCTCGGCGCTAGATGCAATCGAGGCCTCGCTCCGGGAGAGGGCCCGTAAGGATGGCGTGGTGTCCCTTGACGAGGCGAAACGGGCGCAAGAGCCTCTCATTCATCCAGAATACCACACGCGTTGGATGGTAGAGCGAACGGGCTTTGTCCTGCGGGCCGATCAAGGATTCGCCTTGCAGTCCGGCGTGGGGTACCTGGACACCTCCGGGAACATCGTGGAGAAGGCCTGTCGCGCCCTGCGACGTTTTGGCCGTCCTGTCAGTCTCTCCGAACTGCAACAGGAAATGGGAACCGACTACAATCCTGTAGCCGCGCGGGGACGACTATCCACCTGTCACGAGATCAAGCGTGTTGGGAAGGACCGCTGGGCCCTCTCGGAATGGCCCCATGATGAGTACACGGGGATTTCCGATGAAATCGCCCAAGAGATAGAGGCGTGTGGGGGAGTAGCCCCGCTTGATCACCTAGCCGAAGTGATTCCCGCTCGATATGGGGTGGCCGAGTCTTCCGTGCGTGCGCTCGTCCACGCGCCTCGCTTCGTCGTCGGTACGAACGGCGCGGTGCGGCTGCGGGACGCCGCGGATTCCATCAACCCAAGCCCACGATCGCTCCTAGAAACGCCGCGATGCTACCGTGTCCGCGGGACGTGGGTCATCAGGATCGAAGTAGACCACGACCTCGTCCGCGGATCCGGTCGCGCATGTCCGATCGCTCTGGCGCAATCCCACGGCATCGCACCTGGAGAGAGACGGTTGTTCACGTGCCACGACAGCCAAGTGCTGCTCTCGTGGAATGATCGTGCACGGAGCGGTCCGACGTTTGGCTCGCTAAGGAATGTAGCGGCTCGTATCGCTTGTGAAGAGGGCGATTGGTTGTTCTTCGGTCCATCAGCCGAATCGTCATTGGCGTGGCGCCTGCCACGTTCGGTTGCAGACACCGCCGAAGGCATCGCCCGCGCCGTACTTCTTACGGGTGGCAATGCGGACAACCTGGCTCACCCACGGAGCTGGTTGGCTGACGCCCTAGACTTGGATAAGCCTGCCGACTACAGGCAAATCGCTGAGGCGTTCCGGGCTCGTCAAGAGGAGGACTTGGCCGACCTCCTTCCGTGCTCCGTTCCCTCAGGAAGTCGAGAGGATGCGTTCAGGAGAATGCTCGATGCCATTGGCCGAGATGCGCCTTCCTAATTGGGCCTGCTGCGCGTCGCATAGCACCCTCCCCCCACTCTTCGTGCGACACGTCGCGATTTCAACTCAACGCTTCGTCGCTCTGCTGTAGCAACAACCTCGTCGAATCGGAGAGATTCCAGATCGCCTCAGCACTCCCCTCGTTGAGCATATCGACCACCCGAGGCAATCCCGCCGCGGCTAGGCGGTTCGCCAAGTTCATGATCTTCGTTGGTTCCGATACTATCGACACATCGTTGGTCTCCGCGATGGCAATCAACAACAGAGTATGTATGCGCCACGGATCGCCTACGAAAATCGATCCGTCGATGATCTTCGTTGTCTTGCCAGTGACTTCTTGCGGTTTCAAGCCGTGTCGAACTGCGACACAAATCGCGAAGAACCACAGGTCGATCATCCGCGGAAAGGGACTGTCGTCAGCTCGCGCCACAGTACCGCGATGACAGTAGCGCGTGTATGTCTCGTGGTCCGCCGCCGGAACACTAATGTCGATCGCCTGAAACGGGTTGTGGGTTGGTTCCATCACACACCTTCCTCGTTGAGGTTCGCGCCCTCCAAGTCCTCTGGGTCCCTTCTGCGACTGCACGTCCTGCAACTGTTTCTATGATCACACCCACACCGCAGGATCTTCCGCACCGTGACGTTGGGGGGATGAACCAGCATCCTCGGATAGTGCGCCGGATTCGTCAGCGTCACAACCGTTGACGCAATCTCATCGAGAATGTCTTCGCATCCAGCGATTTCGTCGTGAGTCAGAAAGAGAATCAACTGGCTGCTCACGGTCGCTACGGTCCGGAGCATGGATCGCTTGACGAACCCACTCGTCATCCCCAAGGGTGTATCAATGACGTTGGGTGCCTCGACCTCGCTCACTTTCGTCAGCGCCAAGATAAAAGCCAGTGTAAGGGCTCGTCTCGAAGCGCCGTTGAGATCCTGATCGGGATTAAGCTGCTTTTGCCCTGGTCCGTACACAAGAATATCGAACGTTTCATTGATCTCCGCACGGCGGATAATGGAACGCTGCTGCTGAGTCGGTTCGTCAGTTGCCTCATGACTGTCCGCACCGATCATTTCGAGAAAGAGCGTGTTCATCAGTTCACTGACTTTCCGAAGTTCCTCAGTCTTGATGCGCCTTTCCGCCGTTTCCAGCACCTGCGCCACGTCCTGCGTTACGGCAAGCTGTGCCCGTACGCGAGCGCCCTTCTCCTCGGTTCGGAGCAGCCGCTTGCGTTTCCGCTCAAACCGCTCGCAATCGTCCTGTACTCCCTCCAGTTTAGTTTCAATGACCGCCCTGCGTTCGAGAAACCGATCACGCTGTGCCTTGTGTTGTCTCTGAGTTTCCCGAAGCCCTTGGATATCCGTGTCCGGCAACGCATCTAATCGCGCCTCCAGTGCACGAAGGCGCTTCCCTGCCTCCTGGCGACCCGTGTCGATCCGATCCCGATTGCCGGCAACGTTCGCGTACCTGGCGAGCCACTCCTTCCCTCTGCGGGCGTCGTCATCGCTCGGCACCACCGCCTTGTAGTACAACTCGGTGATAATGCTCTGAATCTCGTCGGCATGGCGACTCTTCTCGATGAGCTTCGTGATGTTTTCGTGGCGGGCAGCCCCTGCAGGGACACTTGTATCTAGTGTTTCCCCGCAGATGCAGGTGCCAGTCGCGAGCCGATCCTCCAGCACGGGGATAGTGGTATTGGGGATCTTACCGCGATCCCTGAGCTGCTCCAGAAGCTGGTATGCCCCAGAGATCCGAGTGGTGAGCAATCCGGTAGCCACGGCTTGACTCCGGAACAGCGTGGAGTGTCCGGTCTTGGCTTTACGACCGTCTGCTTTTAGGCTCGCTATGGTGTCCTTGACTTGAGTCAGTTCGCGGCGCAGTTCGTCTTTGTCGCCCTCAGCTAGCGCCAACGAGATCTTGCGGCCCACCTCGGTCAGGCTTTCGTCAAATGCGACGAACTGGCTCTTCGCATCCTCCAGTTTCTCTTCGAGGTCCTCTCGGCTAGCGACCAATTGCTCCAGTTGGGTAGCGACTTGCCCTAAATCGCCCGTGGGGTTGATATTCTTGGCTTCACGATTGGCAGCCGCTCGAGCTTTCTTGACGTGACCGACCGCCGACTCCAAGATTCCCAGGCCCAAGAGGGATCGAATCGCCTTTTCTACTCGTTGGCGTTTCGTGGACAGTGCGACATCGGCTTCGATGAAACTAAGCGCCCGGTCCCCATCGGTGAAGAACACTTCACGTAGCTCAGGTGGCAGTTCTTCCTTGATGATTGCTTCCGGATACGGAACTCCCTTACTACCGCTGGACGTTACTTCGAACAGTTTGACGGTGGACGGAGCGCGCTGGAGCGTGCCGACGTCCTCGGTGGCGGTACGCACCAATTGGTAGCGTTTGTGGGTATCGATCCGCCGGCCCTGACTGGTCCGGTGTCTCGTTACCTCGAAGTCGATGGTGACCGCAATTGGTACTGGACTTGGCCCATCCCAATCGATGGGATGGAGCCGAAAAGCCTTACTGAGGCCGGGAAGGGCTGCAGCGCCATACAAAGCCCAGCGCAGGCCGTGCAGAATCGTCGTCTTCCCGGACTCGTTTGCGGCGCGGATCACCACCAGCCGCTTCTGTTGCGTTGTGCGAAAATCAAGCTCCAAGTCGCGGAGCAACCGGAAGTTCTCGAACCTAACGCGAAGGAGCTTCATGATTGGTGGCTACTCCTTGCCGTGTCATCGCTGCTACCGCCCACGAGCAGTTCGGCTGCCGAATCGCATTTCTGGTTGACCCTCTGTTGGATGTTGGTTGCCTCCACAAGATGTCGTCGCTCATACATAAGGATGTCTGTTATCGTGTCCCGAATGGCGCGTCGATAGCCCGTAGTGCGTTCCGGGAGCTTCTCACACTCATCGAGGATGATGGTAATGACTTTCTTGTCACTGAGTGGCATCGGGATCGCTTCGGCTTAGGTGAATGCGAGATCGACCATCTCGTCGATCATGGGCAGTGGGCCATCGGGGCTTCCGGCGTTCCGTGCCAACCGGGCGAACGCCTGGACTCGCGTGAGTTCTCCGCGGAGCAGGCTGCGAGTATCTGGATCCACAGCATGATCATCCACGGGAGGCAGGGCCAAGAGATCGTGGATCACGCTGTGTGTCTTTCCGGTGGCGGTAGATTTCCGGAGGAGGCGACCGCGACGCTGAATCCACTGGCGCTCGACTGTGGTACTGGCTAGCACGAAGGCTCGTTGGATCTGGGGAATGTTTACGCCCTCGTCAAGGACCCGCTTGGCGGTTAGTACATGGATGTCACCGTCTTGAAAAGACCGGATGATGCTGGCCGTCTCATGGCGATCCTCGGTCTCTGCCGCAGTAAGTTGGTGAAAGCGGATTCCTCTCTCATCTAGGAGGCGGTTGACACTCTCGAGCTGTGTGGGTCCTTTGTCGGACGCGTAAATCAGAGTGTGACGGATTCGGGCCGGGTCCTCCTGATCTAACAGAGTCGCCATAGCGTCGATCTTGCCAGAGGCCGTTTCAAGCAGCGCCCGTCGGTCACGGAACAGCTTCTTCAGATAGTCGTCAGGCTTGCCGTCCTCACTGCGCCACGCGTTTTGCTTGATCTTGCCAGTGATTTCCCGCCAATCGTCCATTTCGGACTGCGTTAGGCGTACGGGGTGGAGATAGTAGTCATACTCGACTAGACAGTTGCCGATTGCCTCTCGGAGAGTGTATCGAAAAACGACTGGGCCGAAGAACTCGAAGAGTGCTTCCGTTCCCGATTCGTCGTACTGTCGCACTGGAGTAGCCGAGAGACCGAGACGGTGATCGAAAAATGCGGGTGGCTGCTCGATGAAGCCGCGTCGCCCGAGGTTATGAACCTCGTCTGCAATCAGGAGTCGCTGACAACGGAATGCCTCGATGGTGGCTTGGAATCTCGGAGTACAAAGGGTGTCATGCGTCACGACGACAGCGACGCACTTCGACAATCCGAGTTCGAGGTGGCGGCGAATCCTCTGCAGCTCCTTGCCGCGCTGTTTGGGGCCGGCCATCGCGGCAAGGTTGCTTGCGTTAAGCCCAAACGATGCGATCTCCCCGCACCACTGGTCGATTAAAGGCACGTAGGGGGCAGCGACCACGATAAGCAGCGGCGTCCTTGCTTCTTCGTGGAGCCGGTGCGCGGCGATCATCGACGCGATCGTCTTCCCTGAGCCTGTCGCCATCTCGAGCACGCCGCGGTATCCGGCCTCACACCACGCCGTCACCGCGCTGCCTTGGTGGGCGAACGGACCGTCCTCGTATCGCAGCCAAGACGGTATCGTAAACACCTGCTGACCGCTCAGCACGAGGTCGGAGGCTCCTCGCTCCTGGATGTCGGTCGCCCGGCGGTAGAGGGAACGAAGATCGTCTTCTGTAGGTGGGGTGTCGGTGCTGTACACGCGCACGAGGCGGTGGCGGATTGCCTCAGGCATGTCCACCACGATGCAGTTTGGATCTCGGTCGTCCCATAGCCGATCGAATTGATCGCGAAACCGTTTCGTGATGCTGAGCTGGGTCGGATCCAACCACGACTGGGAAGTACTCACCTGTTCAATGTTCTTCCGGATCCCGGCGAGCGTAAGGTTGCTGGATCCATGGACTGCGACAGAGTCTCCCCGGCTTTCGAAGATCCACACCTTGGGGTGGAAAAGCGCATTCCTCATCAGGGCAACCTTGATCACCACCCTGCCCTCACGGAGTAGCCAGGACAGGCACTTCAGTGTGTGCTGTTCGAGAATGTCCTCCGTGATGATCAGACCGTCCATGATGGTCTCAGCGACCTGCTCGACTAGCCCCCGCTCGATAGCAGACCGGTCCTCGTCCCGCAACAACGGACTCACAATGAGCCGAAACGGGCTGTCGGATCTGCCGATAAAAGTCGCGAGGCCGGGTGCCAAATGACCGAGAGCTTCACTTGAGAAAAACCCGACCATACAGTCCACGGAGTCGGCCGTCCTGAAGGCCGGAATCAGTACCTCGTCGGCCAGTGGATCCATCGGGAGCATGTACAGCGGTCGGAAGTCGTGACCCTTCAGTCCGGACCCTTCCACTAGATTTCTCTCCCCGCCGTCCCATGACGAGTCGGTGTCCCCTGACCAACGGCGTGTTCGCTCGGGCTGCGTGTCTTGGCGGGCGTGGGGATTCTACTGAGCCGCTCGACTGTGCGAACGAGGCGCGAGGCCGCGTAGGAAACATCGTCCTCGGTGTTGAAGCGACCGATTCCGACTCGCACAGTGCTGTATGCTTCGGCGCGCGTGAGCCCGATGGCGCTGAGGACGTGGGATGGCTCCAGCGCTCCGGCCGTGCAGGCCGCCCCGGTACTACAGTGAACATCGCCGAGACGGGCGATGAGCGCCTCCGCTTCGATGCCCGGGAGGGTCAGGGAGGAGTTGCCTGCCACACGCGCGGCGGTCGCACCGTTTCGACGTGCCGTGGGGATTGACGAGATCACTTGGCGCTCAAATCGGTCACGCAGCCGCCCGATTCTCTCCGAATCGGATCGCCGGTCCCGCTCGGCAAACTCCGCAGCTGCCCCGAGGCCCACGATGCCGGGCACGTTCAGCGTGCCGGAGCGCACATCGAATTCCTGCCCACCGCCGTGCACGATCGACTGCAGCGGCGCCCTGCGTGCGCCACCGCGAATGTAGAGCGATCCGATGCCCTTTGGACCATAGCACTTGTGCCCGCTTAGCGAGAGGAGGTCCGCACCCCAGTCGCCCACGTGGATTCCGATTCGGCCAAGTGCTTGGGCGGCGTCGCAATGTAGGAGCGCTCCAGACGCGTGAGCGATTTCGCAGACTTCGGACACCGGCTGGATCGTCCCAATCTCGTTATTCACGGCCTGTACGGTGACCAGGAACGTGTTCTCGTCGAGCATGTCGGTGAGAGCGTTGAGGTCGATTCGCCCATCGTCCGCAACCGGGATGATCTCGACATCGAAACCCTGTTTCAGCAGACTCCAGCAGGGAACTACCACGGACTTGTGCTCAATCGCCCCGGCGAGAATGCGTCTCCTCCCGCAAGACGAGGCACTGGCGGCTCCAAGGATGGCGAGGTTGTTGCTCTCGGTGGCTCCGCTCGTGAAGATGATTTCGGACGGCTCCGCGCCGATTGAGGCAGCCACCTGTTGGCGGGCGGCCTGCACGGCTTCGGCGGCCTTGCGGCCATCCGCGTGCATACTGCTCGCCGGGTTGGCGCACTTTTCGTAGAAGTACGGGAGCATCTCCTCAACGACGCGCGGGTCGCATGGCGTTGAAGCGTGGTTGTCAAGATAGACGCCGCACGTCCGCCCACGCCGCTGCGCCGCTGCACGATGGTGGCCTCCTGGCACGCGGGCTGGAACGGATCGGGAGCCTACAGATGGCATATCAGGCATCCGGAGGGCTCATCCATCTCGTCGGATTCCACGAACCCGAAGGCCTCTGCAAGGTTGCGGGGTTTGCGCCGAGTCGACATCCGTGCCACTCGCTCCGATTCCTTGCGCTGGATTTCCTCCACACGCTCGGGATCCTGGAAGGTGTCGAGAGGCTCCCCCTGCACCCAGGTGAACCCTTCTTCTGGCTTCTCGTAAGCCTTCGCCATTTCAAATAGGTCGGGGTGATTCTCCGTGAGGCCTACCCACTCCTTCTTCCGCTGGAAGAAGCAGAAGAAGCACCCTGATCGAGTCCGCCATTGGTAATACGTAGGTAATCCGACACCCGACTCGTCCAGAATGCGGAACACGTCCTCCTTCGTGATGCCCTCTTCGCGGAACGGGTAGATTGGCGTAACGTTCCGTTTGGTGGAGATGTACCCTTGACGGTGCTCGTCTGCCCGGATGCCGACGTAGAGATACACGGGATCCTCGCCCACATAGTCTTCGAAGGGCTCGATTTTCAGCTTCCGTGTGCACCACCGCATGTTTGGGGCGGGGAGGTAGTCGCCGTAGACCTTAAGCCAGTGGTCGAAGCCTCTCTCTCCCAGCCCTGAGCACAGCCGCGTGACGGGCTTGCCGAGGTATGCCTCGATGCGCGTGAGGTATTCGTACGTCTCAGGGAGTTCCTTGTGGGTGTCGCAGAACACATACTCCACCTCCAAGTCGGGGCGATGATCCCTTAGCCAGAGGGCGAGTGCAGTGCTATCCTTGCCCCCAGATACGAGCACAATATGACGCCGTTCAGTTTCAGTCTTCACTATTTGCCACTCCTCTCTTTCTTTTCGCTTCCCAGCAAGCTTTTGGCAACATGCGCGAGGGCAGCCAAGCGCACGCGGGATGAATCTCTGCCTCCGTTCGACCGCAGTGCTTCGTCCACATGCACCGCAAGCTCGGATACTTCGGACGAACGGGCCTCGTCCATCGTGATAATGTGGCGGTACTCAGCGTAGGCACCGTCAAGAACCCCGATCCGAAGAACGCGATTGGTTTCGTTGTACCCGCGCTCGGCGGCAAGTTCTTCGAGCCGGGCGAACTCACCAGCCACCTCTTGGAGTCGCAAGCGGAACACCGTCAGATCTCGGTCCGACCAGTGCGTGGGTGGCAGTCCGCCCTGGACAACGCGCCCGAGGGTCTCGCGCCAATCGCGGTCCGGGTGATTGGAAGCAGCTTCGCGCACGAACAACCCCAATTGTCCATCACCAGCGAATTCGGCTAAGGGACTTGCGCGCGCAGCCAAGCTTGTCCGTGCCGTGACAGCGGATCCATCTAGGCCGAACGCTTCGCGCAGTGATCTCTCGATTCCGTCTAAGAGCCGCGGGTACGCATGAGCGAGTCCCTTAAGGCTTCGGTGGAGTCGCGTCGCGAACTCCGTGGCGTCCTCTCCACCCTCCAGCGTCATGCCCAGTGCCTCGGGCAACTCCTCGAACAGCAGCGCCCGGGGGTCACGGGCATCTAGGAGTCGGTCTCGCGCCGCAGCTGCTTCCAGCGGATCGAGGCGCTTGGTCTTCCTCACGAAAGGGTGCAACTTGACGACGAATCCGATAAGCAGCTTTACGACGGGCAACAGGTCAACTGCATCGATCCTGATCCTATCCACATCCCCTACGGCCAAGACACTCCGAAGCGCTTGGAGTGCGGCAATCTGGCCAGAATCTAGACGGTGGCTCTGGATCTCGAAGGTTCCAGGACTGCGCACGAGCCGCTCTACGACCTCGATGCGGAATCCCGGAACGAAAACGCCGTCTTCGTAAAGGGCTACTTCGTCACGGTGGACTAGCAGCAACACGGTGATCAGGACGGGAAGCGCTCCATCGAGGATGCCAAAGGGCGGACTACGCAATTCGTCTAGAAGTTCGCCGACCGGGCGGCGCGCCTCCCTTGTCGCTTCCAAGAACGTAAGCGCGGTGTCCCAGGCAGGCTGCCAATCCCCGCTCGGAGCGCCTAGCGACCATCCGTGCTCTCCCTCTCGATGGAAGCCTCCTCTCCGAAGAACCGCCTCATACATACTCGCCTCGGCCGGCGTGCCTTGGATCCCAAGTCGCGACTCGTTTGCCTTCTCCACCATGCCTTGAAGCAGATTGCGGCGGCCCGCGGCGGCAGCGGATGATAGTATCCGCCGGTTGAGGAGCTCGTTGTGAAGCGTAGGCGCCGACGCGAAGACTTGGGCACAGCGTCGTGAGATCCAGCGCTGAAAATGACGCGCCGAGCGAATCTCGTGAATCTCTCCGCCTGCGACCCACGCAGAGAAGGCGGGCTGAAAGAGAGATCCGGCGAGCCCAAACAGTTGTCCAGCTAGCCGCTCGAGCAACTCCATCGCCACGGAATGGCGTGATCGGACCTCACGCCGTGCGACTCGGTCGCCCCGAAGTTCTGGCGTGTTTTCAAGAACCCATCTCCAGCACTCAACATCTGCGAGGGCACGCTCGATGTCTGCGAACGACTTGGGCACCGCGAGGAGTCGCAACAGCCGCTCGTCGGCAGTCGTGACCGCACGAATCTGCTCAGCGACTGACGCCCACGTCTCACCGTCACCTGGAATCACGTACACCACCCGACCATCCGCCTTAGTAGGTTTGTCGAGCGCGTCGATCACGTTCTCAAGTCCTGCGGGCACGATGTCCACCTCAAGGAACCGCAACGTTCCAGTCTCCGCGTAGTGCCGTCGCGCCACTACGGGCCGGAGTGGCAGCGATCGCTTGAGGCGTGCTACGATGTCTCCAAAACACACGCGTTCGCGGGCTGCGCTGAAAGCGGCGTTTGGGTCGAAATCCGAACCCTCCCACAGCGCGTAGCCCCCAGCGTGCCGCCGGAAGACGATGAGCGAGCGCTCTGCCAGCACCTCAAGTGCCGGTGCGCTGTCGAATCCCATTGCCGCATCAATGACAGCTTTCGAAGCTGGAAGCCCCACACCACTTCCGTACATGCTCAGGAGGCCCAGCGTCTTCAGCACGTCCTCGGTGCCCGACGGCGTATCCTGCGGGAGCCTGCGGATCCCATCTTCGATGAGTGCCCACGCTGCGGCACGATCGCCCATGAAAGCCCGGGCTCCGAGAGCCCAGGGGATATAGTCGTGCAACCACGCCGGACGCAGGAAGGGCAACTCTCCGCCGTCCCAAGCCGTGCGCCGAAGGTATTCTTGGAATCCGAATCCCTCACCACTGGTGAGGAACGCGAAGAGCGACCGCTCGTTCTGAGCTACCTTAGACCGGAACAATGGCCAAAGCAAAAGGGTCGTCACAGGATGCAGTGGGACGCACCGGTGAAGCAGATCGACCGGAATGTGCCGCGTAGCTCCGGCCAAGACGCCACCCGTCCTTGCGACCCGCTCCACCTCTTGCGCCCACGCCTCGGCCAGCGGGCCCGGCGCTTGTGACTCAATTGCCTGCGCGACCAAAGCGATCATCTGCTCTGCGGGCGGCTGGAAAGCTACATCACGGAATCGTCCTTGAATCTTCTGCCACTCGGCGCGTCGGACCTCGTCGTTCACGGGCAAGTAGTCAGCGAGCCCACTGTGTAGGATCGTGACGAACAGGATCGGTGCCTCCGAGCGCTGCGATTCCTCTGCGACCTGCTGAAGGAGGAAGACATCGCCCTCGGTTGGATTCGCTTCCGCGAACTCGAGGAACTTGCCGAGTTCGTCTACGATGACCAATAGGCCGGCGTAACCGTGTGACTGCAAGCAGCGCGCTGCTCGGGAGAATGTCCGGGCGACACCGGCACCCGACGACGGACAGTACCTCCGGACTTCCTCGGCGAGGGAAGGCGAAATTTCGTCCACCGCGTCAGCCAATGCCCGTGTAAGTGCGGGACCAAGCGGATTCCGCTCCGCCACTAGGAGCACGGGTACGAATCCACCGGGAGGGAGCGAGGATCCCTCCCCGATCAACTGCCCCACGGCATGCGTAGGGGGATTCCCTGCCAGTAGGTCCACCAGGAAGAGCGCGAATGCCGACTTTCCGGAGCCGTAGGGGCCCGTGATCGACCAGCTGCGGACGCCGCCGCGAGCTTCCGTTTCCCTGACGATCCGCTCGGTGAGTTCCCGGATGCTAGGCGTAACGATATAGGCCGTCCGGTCCGTTTCCAGACGCCAATCCCGCGGAACATTGACGGAGCTGTGGAAACGCCCTCGAACAGAGATCACATCGCAGAGACGGGGCGCGTTCACGCAGCCACCTCGGTAGTCTTCCCCTTGTCCGCTTGGCTGGCATAATACCGTTCGAGCAGACGGATCGGAGGTCTCGACCTCGCGCGCTCGCGGCGAATAAGGAGACGCAGACCGCCCGTCTCATCGTAGTCGAAGCCGGCCCAATTCGGAAGCGCTTCGAGATGTGCGGCGAGGCCAGCATCAGAGAGCTGAAACGCCGATCCAATCGACCCCAACCCGTACAGGACACGATCGAAGGTTAGCGTTTCCTGCCCGCCGGCCTCCCGGTCCCAATACCTGGCCAGAGCGTAAGCCAGAATCTCGATGGGGAGGTTCGGCTTGGCGCCGCGGCTGAATCGGTACAGGTCGCGGTCCTCCCTGCGTAACAGCCCGAGTTCGGAAAGAGGACAATCGAACGTGTCTTCGATCGCGCGGCGGGAACGCGCGCCTGTGGGCACGTAGGTCCGGATGAACACCTCCACATCGCGCCTCAAGGAGTTGCGCGAAGTGTGCTGATTTGCCCGCTCTTTGGCAATCAGCGCCAGCCACTCCACAAGCTCTCTACGCGTGAACGCATCCCGCCGCCAGCCAGTGAACGCGAGTGACCATGTCGAAGCGATTCCCGGCGAATCGATCAACTCCCAGTGAAGCAGCCACAGTGTACCCGGATCCTCAAGATAGGGGTCCCATCCGTGTTTTCCGAAGAGCTTCCGCCCGAGTTCCGTGGGCTCTGCGGTGCGCCTACGCCCATCTGCCTGCGCCAAGCCCAGCGCTTGGCACCAGAATCGGATCGAGGAGACCATGTTCTTGCCGACGCCGAGCCGTACGATGGCGTCCTCGCGGAAGAAGAGGTTAGGGTCGTCGATGATTCCCCGGACCCCCTTCTGGGGCCAGAGATACCGGAACGGAAAGGTCTCGTGTCCGCTAAACCGATACCGGATGGCCATTGGGCTCTTCCTTCCTCCATTCCGAAACACGGTGATCGGGTTGGCCCAGCAGCAGTCTCGCAGACTCGGGCTTGGCGGCGTGCGAGCCTACCGATGTGCCTCGGTGTTCGCAGACCGAGTCGGGTGAGCCTCCTCTTGGCGCGAACCCACGCCAAGAGTTTACCGAGAAGGTCAAGCCGCCGCCAATTTGCGGCTCATCCCGCCTGCGCACACCGTATAGAAACCGAAGATAGCGAAATCAGGTCATTCCGTCAAACCGATTCGGGACGCCCAAGCGCGCTTGGCGCCGGACTTTACGATCCCAGAGTGGTGGCTTGCCGGTGCCGATTGGGATGCGGATGGTGCGAACCAGATGCTTGGACGGGGCGTTTCGCGCCGCATCGCGGTGCTTCGGGAGTTCTGGGTCGCGCGGACGTGGCGGCTGCCGGGCCGTTTGAGGTGCGGTTCTCGGTTCCCAGCCGCGTCGCGCGCCATTGTGGCCGTGCTGCGCATCAAGGATCCGACATTGCCGACGAGCCAGCCCAATGATCGTGGCCCGGGCGATTTCAAGCCGCAACGGTCATCGGCCGCTCCGCGCGACCCAGCCCGTTCGGGGACGGTTCCGCTCCCGAACGGCCTCCGGGCGCGGGGGTTTCGGGTTTCTACCAGTCCTACAGCCTTCTGGAGACCCAAACGGCGCGTCCGACGACGCGGACCTCTTCGGCAGTACACTCGTAGCTGTCGTATTCGGGGTTGACGGACTTGAGCATCACGCGTGCCGGCTCGGAGTGCGGCAACCGCTCGATCCGCGTGGCGACGAGCGCGATGCCGTCCCAGATCACGAACATCCCGGGCGGCGCAAGCACCGTCCGGCTCACGTCGATCAGGATGTGGTCGCCGCTTGAGAGCAGCGGTTCCATCGAGTCCCCGTCCACCTCGACCATCCACAGGTCGCCGGGATCGGTCCGGAGCCGGTGGCGGATGAACGCATCGGCGAACATCCAAGCATCTCCGGTCACCCGCAACTCGCCGTTCCAGGCTTCCTCCGCGTCCGGCTCCTCTTTGAGCTCCGCCTCCGGCACGGCGCTGTAGCCGATTGGCGCGGCGTATGCGTCGTCGGGCGGCGAAGGCCGCGTGGCGTTCGTCGAGAGCCGGAAACTCCGGCCGTGCTTGAGTAGCTCGGGCCGGCAGCCCAGGTGCTCCGCGAGGATCTCGCGGTCGTCCTCGGCAAGAACCTTCGGCGTGCCCCTGTGGATGAACTGTTGCAGGTAGGCGTTGTTCCGGCCCATGGCAACCGAGGCGGTGCGCAGGGTCGAGCCCTTCGCCGTCAGCAGCCGGAGTAGCCGCTTGCGCACGGGATCCAGAGGTATGGAGTCCTTCTTCTTCGTTCGTCCCATGGGGTCGGAATAGCCCCGCCTCCAGCCGGTTTCGCAAGTCGGCCGAGGTCGATCCACTTCGGGGGCCTGGCGGCTTGACCATCGCGCCCGGATCCGGATCCCGAACCTGCCGACTCGCCTCCGCGCGGCGCGTGGTCCGTTGCTTCCGATCCCCTCCGTCTGGTCGACGTACAGATCCTGTTGGGGAGGCGCCCGCAAATGCCGGGCGGGGGTGCTTTGTCGCCCCGCTGGCGGAGCCGTCCGCAAAGCCTGACCCAGCATGACCCATCATGATACAGCATAACCACTTAGGCGATTTACTACCGGTTGACGGTCTTGAAGACACGTCATCAACGTTACGGGCATCGATGCGGCTGGAACGGCAGTCATGGCAACGCTGGAGGAGCTATTCAACTCGTGGGTGAGCGCGTTTCTGGAATGCATGGGCGTCAGGCCCATGACGCTGGGCATGACGGTGCTGGGCGACCCGGGTCCGCTGCGCCGGATTGGGGCGGGACACTCGCCGTCGTCCAGGACGGCGGACCGTGTTCTGGCCTTCATCGGCAACTACGACGGGGACTCGGGTGGCATCCGGGATCCGCCCCGGCGCCTTCCGCCACTGAAGCCATCGACGAGTACGGGGAGAACGAACAGGAGCAGAACCATGACCGAGAACCCCGAGCAGCAAAAAGGACCGCCGATCCGCCTCCTACGGATGTCGCAGGTACAGGACCGGACCGGCCTCTCGCGGAGCACGATCCGAAGGTGGGTCGCCCGAGGGCTCTTCCCTCGGCCGGTCAAGCTGGGCGAGAACGTTGTGGGCTGGATCGAGGCCGAGATCGACGCGTGGATCCGCGAGCGGATCGCGGACACCCGGGGCGGCGGATAGACCGTCGCCAGCAACCCTTCAGGGAAAGGAAAGAAATGATGAGAACGTTGCTGACTACGATGCGGGGAGCTGTGTGGGCCGTGCTGCTCATGCTGACGCCCGGCGTGCTCCACGCGCAGGGCACGAGCCCGTGGGTGGATGCGGTGAACGAGCTTCAGACACAGTTCACGGGACCGATCGCGCGCGGGCTGTCGCTGATTGCGATCGTGGTCGGCGGGCTGATGTTCGCGTTCGGGGAGGGCGGCAGCAAGCGCACGCTGGCCGGGATCATCTTCGGGATCGGGATGGCGGTCGGCGCGGTCAACTTCCTCGGCTGGCTGTTCTGATGAGGAGCCTCAGGCGCTGGCCGGGCTACGCGGCGCTCAACCGTCCGCTGACGGTGCTGGGCGTGGAGCGGCGGCTGTTCCTGCTGGGCGCGACGCTCGCCGTCGCGGTATGGAACGCGACGGCCTCGCTCGTGGCGGGTGGAGTCGTATTCGCCGCTTGCTACGGCGCAGGCTGGCTGGCGGGCCGGAGGGATCCGGCGATGCTGGCGGTGCTCCGGGCCTCGACGCGCCATCCGGCGCGCTTCGATCCTGGCAAGTGGGCCGACGAGCCGTGGCATCTCGTGGTCCGTGGGGGTTCCCGGTGAGGGTCGCCGACGAACTCCGGGCCTACGAAGCGGCGGGCTCGCTGGCCGAGGAGCTGCCCTACTGGGGCTGGCTCGAAGACGGCCAAAGCTGCCTAACCCGTGCGGGCGAACTGGTGGCGGCGGGCCGGATCCGGCCCGCCGTAACCGACCGGGGGGAGCCCGAAAAGAACGACCGGGGGGTGGGGCTCTGGCGGGGGGGGCGAGGTGGGCGCGGGGGGCGGACCCCGCCCCGCCGTAACCGACGGGAGGACGCCCGAAAAGATCGACCGGGTGCTGGGACTCTGGCAGAGGCTGCTCTCGGGCCTCGGTCCCAGCACGCGGCTCCACTTCTACCTGCTACGACGCCCCAGCCGCGACGAGAGTCCGCAGGACAACGGCTCTGACATCGCGTCCGTCTCGGGGCGCAAGCGAAGCGCGTTCCTTGCCGGGCGCGTCCAGCGGCTCGACGCCTTTGTGGTATGGTCGCACGATCCGGGCCTCCGCCCGGCGGCCAAGACCAGATCCGGACCCGCCGCCAGGATCGCCCGGTTGTGGAAGCGTCAAAGAAAGGGTGCGCCGACCTACCTCGCTTCGGAGATCGATGCGGCGGCGGACCGGTTCCGCGCTATGATCGATGCGAGCCGCTCGCTTGTGGCCGAGCACACGCCCGTCGAGATGCTCGGAGCCGTTGAAGCATCCAGGCTGCTCTCCGACCTCACCAACAGGCCCGGCACGTTCTGGGACGGTGCGACGGGGAGCGGCATGAACTGGCGGCTCGCGCTTTCGGAGCTTGAGGCGGAGCGTTCGCACCTGAAGCTGGATGGCGAGCCGGTGATCCTCTACTCGCTTCTGTCGCCGCCGGGGCAGGCGCACGCGAACCTGCTCAAAGACCTCTACTGCCTTGATGCGGTGACGACGGTTTCGCTCGAATGGCGGCCGTGGACTGTGGAAGCGGCGAGGCGGCGGATCCGAGGTGCGCAGCGCCACTACTTCTCGCGCCGCTACTCGATGATGGCGCACGCGCAGGACGCTCAGGGCACGGCGGCGGCGATGGTGGATTCGGCGGCAGCCGTCGAGTCGGACCGGCTGGGCAGCGCGCTGGTCGAACTCGAAGCCGACGGCGTGGCCTACGGCGAGGCGTCCCTGACCGTGGCGCTCCATGGCGAACTCGAACAGATCGAGCGGCTGGACGGCGACGTCCGCCGCCTGTTCGCCGCGCACGACGCCAAGGTGATCCGGGAAGGCTACGGCCAGCTTCCCGCGTGGTTCGCCCGGCTCCCGGCCCAGCCGAGACGCCGGCAGGTGCGGAAGGTGTTCGTGTCGGCGGGCGTCGCGGCGTGCCTTGCGCCCGTGTTCGGACCGCCCAAGGGGAACAGAACGAGCCGCCATCTGGGCCGCGAGCCGCTGGCGGTGTTCGAGACGCCGTGGCGCACGGCGTACCGCTACGACCTGTTCGCGGGCGACGTGGGCCACACGCTGATCCTGGGGGCGACGGGTTCGGGCAAGAGCTTCACCCTGAACTTCCTGCTGGTCGAGGCGCTCAAGTACGACCCCCGCATCCTGATCCTGGACTTGGGTGGCTCGTATCGCTGGCTGACCCGCTTCCTCGGGGGCCGCTATCTGGAGCTCGCGCCGGGCGAGACGGAGCCGACGCTCCGGCTCCAGCCCTTCGCGCTGCCTGCCACGACGAGGACGTTCCAGTTCCTGACCGGCTGGGTGCTCCGGCTCCTCAACCTGGGCGGCTACGAGGCCGACGGGTCGGACACGAGCGAGATCCGCGCGCGGATCGAGGACCTCTACGCGCTGGGGGCTGAGCGCCGGACGATGAGCGTGCTGGCCGGTTCGCTCCCGGTCGCAATGTGGCCCGCCTTCAGCCGGTGGACGGAGGGCGGCGCGTGGGGCGCGTTCTTCGACAACGCGCCGTCGGGCGGGGCAGACATCGAGTTCCGCGACTGGCAGGTGATCGATCTGGCGGGCGCGGCGGAGCACGCGGACCTCTGCGAGGCGGCGCTCGCCTACCTCCTGGAACGCATGCGCCTGGAGATCGAAGACGCGGCGGAGACAGCCCGGCTCAAGCTGATGGTCGTGGACGAGGCCTGGCGGTACATGCAGGACCCCGCCGTGCTGAACTACCTGGCCGAGGCGGCCAAGACGTGGCGGAAGAAGAACGCCGCGCTCGTGCTCGCCACGCAGTCCGCCGTGGACGTGACGGGAACGCCCGGCGCTTCGGCGCTCCTCGAATCCATCCCCACCAAGCTGTTCCTCGCCAACCCCGAGTTGCCCGCGGAGGCCGGAGCCCTCTTCAGGCTGAACGAGTCGGAGATCACCCAGGTCCGGGAGCTCACGCCCAAGCGCGAGCTCTATCTCCGCCGCCCGGACGAGGCGGCAGTCCTCCGGCTCGAAGTCGATCCGGAGAGCTACTGGCTCTACACCTCCTCGCCCTTGGACGCCGAGAAGCGCGCCGAAGCCGTGGCGAAGCACGGCTTGGTCCGTGCTCTCGAAGTGCTCGCCCGGCCGAACCCATCCCACACCACCTCCAAGAACGCAAAGGACGTAACACCATGAAAACACCAACCGCAGCGATCCTGCTCGGGATCGTCATTGTCCTGCTCACGCTGCTTCTGGCGGCGCTCCCCGGCGAGGCCTGCGCGCAGCAGCCGAGCACCGAGGCCGCCTACCTGCGCGTATCGGTGCCGGAAGAGGGCGATGAGCGGATCCCCCGGCTTCGCGCGCGCGTGCGCCACACGACGGTAATCGTGCTTCCGGCCAGCGAGCGGATCCTCGACTTCGTGGCCGGCGACTCCGAGTACTGGCACCTGACCGGCGCGGCGAACGTGGCGTACCTCAAGCCCTTGGCGGAGGACGCGGCCACGAACGTCGCACTCGTTTGCGAGTCGGGGCGCATCTACTCGTTCCTCGTCTCCGAGAGCGGCGAGAAGCCGCCCCACCTGGTGGTGCGCGTCGAGGCGGGCGCGGAGACGGCTGAGATGTCCGGCGGAAACGCGGGCGGACCGGCATTCGTCGCCCGAAGCGAGGTTGCGGCGTACCGGCAGATGGCGGCCCAGGCCGTCGATGCTGCGGGCATGGCGCGCGAGGAAGCCGAGGCCGGGATCGTCAAGGCACGCGAACAGGCGGCTGCGGAGATCGAAGCGTTTCGCGCCTCCTACCCCGAACGGCTGCGGTTCGAGTACCGGCTGGACCGGAGGGCGTCCGAGCGTCCGTTCCGGGTCGAAGCGATGTGGCACGACGGGCTCTTCACCTACATCCGCTCGCGCGCGCAGGAAGCCCCGGCCCTCTACGAGCTGAAGGACGGCGAGCCGAGTCTGGTCGCGTTCGATCTGACCGAGGACGGGCTCTACATCGCCCGCCATGTCCTGGGCGACGGATGGCTTCAGCTCGGCGACAAGCGGCTGCACTGGCGGTTCGAGCCAGAGGCAGGCACCAGGTGAGCGGCTGGAAGCAGTGGTTCAAGGAGCCAAAGGGCGCGCTGCCCGGCGGCCTCGTCACGAAGGTCGGGATCGCCCTGATCACCGTGCTCGTGGCAGGGTTGCTGTTCTCCTCGTCTCTGTCGCGTCCCGACGAGACGGCCGAGGGAGCCGCACCCACTGAGGCGCGGCCCGTGGACGACCGCACGGGCCGCGCGCTCGACGGCCGCTTCGATGCCGAGACGGAGCGCCAGAGCCAGCAGGCGGCGGCCGATGCGGACAGTGAGCGGCAACAGACCGATGCCTCCGGGCAGGAACCGGTCGGACAAGACGCGGGGGCGGATGCGGGCAACGCCGGTGCCCAGGCCGCCCTCGGCCAGGCCGAGTTCGATCTTCGCGAGGCGCTCCGGCTCGAAGAGGTCGAGCGCAGGACGCGCTCGCTCCGCTCGCCACCCGTCGCGCAGTCGCACCGGGATCCGAACCGGACCTCAAATGCGGCTGGGATGTCACCGCCCGCACCCGAGCCTCCCGATGCGGCACTCGATGGCGCGCTCGCGTCTCTCGGGCACTCCCTCGCCGCGCTTGAGGCCGAGATGGCCGCTGGGCTGGCCGCCGGAGAGTTCGCGCCCGGCGCGGGCGGTTCAGCGCCTCAGGCCAGCCCCGCCCCACCCCGCACATCTGAGCCCGGCCGTTTGGTCCGGCTGCATGACCCGCCGGGCTGGGAAAGGATCCCCGAGGGTTCGTTCCTGGAGGCGGTGTTGCTCACCCAACTCTCCGGCGAGTTCCCCGGCCCGGTGCTCGCCATGGTGTCGGTCCCGCTGTATTCGGCCGACCGCCAGCGCGTTCTGGTCCCGCGCGGCGCGCGCGTCGTCGGCACCGCGAGCGCCGTCCAGAACCGGGATCAGAGCCGCCTCGCCGTGGCGTTCCACCGGCTGCTGCTGCCCGACGGAAGCTGGATAGACCTCGAATTCGCCGGACTCAACCAGGCGGGCGAGAGCGCCCTCAGGGACCAGGTCAACCGGCGCTACCTCTCGACGTTCGCCGCCGCCGGTGCGGTCGGCGCGCTGAGCGGGCTGACGCTCGCCGGAGCCTCGCCCTACGGACTGCAAGCGGGTGTCGGCCAGGGACTCGGAGGCAGCGCCGCCTCGATGCTCGACCGGTATCTGAACCGCCTGCCCGAGATCACGATCCGTGCGGGCCACCGGCTCCGCATCTGGCTCACCTCCGATGTGCTGGTCCCGACCCCAACCGCCGCACACTGATGACACGAAAGGACTCTTCCATGATTCACCGCATCCTCGCCCCGGCACTGCTCGTCCCCGTTCTGCTACTCGCGAATGCCGCTCCCGCGAGCGCGCAGTTCGACTTCGGCAGCTGGATCCAGCGGGCCACGATCATCGCGAACCAGATCACGCAGATCTCGCACCAGGTCAGCCAGATCCGGTCGATGGCCCGCCAGCTTACGGAACTCGAAGACCAGCTCGATCACATGGAGCGCGCCGCGCGCGGCGAGATCGACGCGCTTCTGCAACCGTTTTCCGACCTCGCCGCCGATCCCGTAGGCCTCGTGCGCGACGGACTCGGTTGGCGGTCCGACTTCACGGGACAGGCCCGCGGCACGGTGGACGCCGTCCGGGCCATGGGAAGCGGCCGCTCGGTCACCGAACTGTGGCGCACCACCCACGGCACGGCCGACCGGGTGCGCGAGGCCGACATCCTGGATCTCTTCCGGAACCTTCCGCCCCAAGCGGCGACGGGCGCGCTGGAGGACTACCGCCGTGCCCGCGAGGCGGCCGACCGGCAGCGGGTCCTCGACTACGCGGCGCTCGACGCGGCCGCCGCGCTCGCCGGGACCATCGAGAGCGCGCAGGGCTCGTTCGCCGACATCACGGCGAATGGGAACCTCTCGAACACCGCCCTCCAGCAGGCACGGGTCGCCGCCGCGCTGAGCCAGGGCCGGATCAACGCCGCCGCCGGACAGGTGCTCGCCCACCAGGCCGCCGCCGAGGCGAGCCGGGCGCGTGAGGCCGAACTCGCCCGCCTCGAATGGCTTGGCCGTTGGCGTGACGGCCGGGCGCGCGCGAACACGCTCGCCGAGACGATGCGGGACGCGGCTTCGCTGAACCGAACCGCGCTCCGCGACGGGCTCCTGTTCCGCATCCCGTCGTTCTACCGGTAGGGGCGCGACGGCCATGCAACTGCCCCCGCAGTCCATCGACCCGAACGTCCCCACGCAGATCCCGGCCGATCAGCTTCAGGACTTCAAGGGGTTCCTCGACGTGGTGCTCGACACCGTCGTCGGCGGAGCCGCGCCGGGCGTGCATACGCTCGGGCTCCAGCTCTGGGGCGGGCTCGCCGCCGTGATGGTCGCCTGGACGGGTCTCAGGATCGCGTTCACCGGCACGTTCCAGCCGTGGGATATCATCAAGCTCGTGATCGGGATCGCGATCCCCCGCACGCTGCTCCACTACTACATCGTCCCGATCCCCGGCGTCGGGCTCACGTTCCCCGCCATGGTCGCCGGAGGCGGGATCTGGCTTCAGAACCTGTTTCTGTCCGACGTGGTGTCGGCAGGCTACACCGAGATGGCCGCGCTCGTGCAGGCGTACAGCGCGCACCTGGGCGCGGCGTGGTCCACGGGCAACCTGCTCTCGATCGTGACGGCGGGCGCGACCGTGATCTTCTCCTCGCTGGTCACGCTCGTGATGGGCGCTTCGCTCGTGGTCTGCCTGCTGGCGCTGTTCTGCGTCACCTACGCGCAGGTGATCTGGGCGCAGGTCGCCATCGCCATCGCGATCCTGCTCGGTCCGGTGTTCATCGCGTTCCTGCTCTTCGAGCCGCTCTCGTTCCTGTTCTGGGGATGGTTCCGGACGCTGATGGTCTACACGCTCT
>MKWU01002009.1_pt1 | contig 32470 bp, 17 predicted proteins | sample 809101 | NCBI WGS metagenome assembly MKWU01 (sample SAMN05860141, study PRJNA318959) | sponge metagenome | host: Aplysina aerophoba | place: Slovenia: Piran, Adriatic Sea, Gulf of Piran | collected 2013-05-07
AAAAGACCACATCTCGCGCTGTGACACTGGCACCAGAAGAAAAGGTAGCATCAGGATGCAAGACAAAATGATACGTTTTACCATCTTTTGAGACGTCATAAGACTTAGCTAAATAAGGATAAAATTCTCCGTTATCCAAACGCTTGGTAAGCAAGGTGGCATGAACAAAAGAAGCCACTAAAAGCCCATGGCTATCACTTGTGGCATACACACTCCATTGATCTGGCCAACCTGCCAAACGAGCCCGCAAGCGAGTAGGCACAGGTTCTTCCGCAAATGAAATAGAGCTGGTTGCCAGTAGACAAAAAACAGCAACTACAGCGCATATATAGTGAGCTAAAGGACATTTAACATAAACACGTGTGATACCACCACAAAGCATAAATATGCTCCCCTCCTGATCAAATCTATAGTTACCAGGTCATCATAGCATAGCCTCATAAAGACCCAGACCCTTTAATACGTCCACATACTTGCACCCCTACACATCCATACTGCAAGCATCTAAGAATGCAAACCATCATTATAGGCCAATATCAAAGTTAACTTCGATACTTTTTTTCTTTGCTTGACACATTCACGCTTAGCACTCTGTGGCTTGTGTAGTGATATAAGTGCAATGATGAGTGAAGTGAGAGAGTAACCAGACTAAACCTTCTAACTGTAAGATGTCTGAATACATCTTACGGCTTCACTTTATGGATTTGAAGGAGGGTGGACCAGGGGTTTAGGATGAAAATAAATGGGTGTTCTTACTTTTTGTGAAGCAACTGTCTATTTTCAAGTTACACCCTCACCCACTTCAGCAAAGAAGCAAGCCGCCTTTTACAATATCCCATAGTAACTTGTCTTTTATAGTATATTTCCTCAAATCTCTTTGATCTTGAAGAGTGGGAGGTTTATGCCCCCTATAACTCTTGAAATATCTATTCAATATGATAATCTTATAAAACTAGCCAAAGACTATTTGTAATATAGAAAAAGAGTAGAGTTAAGCTTCATACTGCTAGCTTGGGCGTAGCCTGTAAAACATCTTGATATCAAGACATTTTTTACCTAGGTGGTAAGTTCAGGCTATTGTTTGACAGAGGCTTGCCCTTAATCTTAAAAGAGCATGAGATACTTTTATTATGAAAATTTTTTTAATATGGTGATAACTATGAGTAAAATGAGACTACGAAAAATAAAGACTTTTATATTATATTTGAGCTTAGGCTATTGTATTTTATCTATTTCATCTTGCTTTAGCACTCCAGGACAAAAAATAAGTGAGCCAAGTAAGAGTGAGTATCAAAGATTTTATTTAAGTGAGGCTAGCAGGGCCTGCTTTGGGATGTATCGTATTTTATTATCAAATAAAGAAAGTTACTACCCTTCTTTATCTATTGTTGATCTACAACTGCTTAGTGGCTTTAAAGAGCATTGCGTCAGCTCTAGTTATTCTAGATCGAAACTACCCAAAAAAAGCAGATAGAATAACTATTGATGTACTTGCAAGCCTTCTTCGATTAACAATATTGGCTCTGTTGTGATAAAGTAGTGATATGGAATTATTGGATTTTGGCTCAAGCTGATATTTCAAAAAATAGTATAAGAAACTTGGACAAGAATCGGCTAAGATAGTGTTTGTCATGAAGGTCGATATGACGGGAGGAGATTCTTACAATGAAGATTTTTTTGGCAAAAAAAGCAGGAAAAATCTCTCAATCCTTTATGTATCCAGGGAATGGAGGATTGAAGGGGATGATCTTCTTGCTCAACTTCAGCTGAACTATATATTGTTTGAGATAGGATGAAAATATATTCCACTTCTTATGGAACAACGAAGGAAAGCCTTAAAGATCCAGAAATTACTATTATTTTTGATCAAAAACAAAAAATTTATAAATTTATAATGTGTGCCTGAAAGAATATTGCTCACAAAAATTCTGCTGTTTTAATAGGTTACATTTTTTTTTAAGTTGTAAATGTTAAGGTTATGAATAAGCATGCAAGGATGGATATTATGCTACAAATCAGGTCACTGAATCAAAGCGTCACTCAGAGAGTCAAACTAAAAAGAAGCAAGGATAGCAAAAACACGATCTTCTAAAAATTCAAGGGCAGCATAATTTTTCAATAATAACTGATAATCTTCTTCTATATACACAGATCCTATATCTTGATTGATCTTAAACGTATAGTGTTCTTTCCATTCCTCAAGGTTTTTAAGCAACATGGTTTTTTGTGCAAGATTGTCGCTTTCAGCTTGATGTTGCTTGCGCTCATAATTTTTTTGAGATAAATTGTTAAACAGTAAGGCATGTTGCACATAACGACCTTCAAAACCTTCTTTAAAAGATGGCGTGTCACAAGACTCACATGGACTTGATGACAGCACGTAATTACTAGCTCGCCAGCGTTCATATGCAGACGTACCATGCTTATTAAGTCCTAAAGAAATGGCAGATTCTAACTTAAATTGGGCATGATGTTGATCCAACACTGCAGAGACATTGAGTAAATCTGTGGCTAAATTCCACACCAATTGATTCAAACTATCTTGATCATCAGCACTCTCCATCTTCATGTTCATAAACTGTGCACGACTGTGTGCTGATACACTACGTGTCCACATGCCCACTATCTCAGCTCTTTGATCAATATTTAGATCTAATTCTTGAGCAATACGTTCAAGAGCAGCCGTACTACGCAGCAAGGATGCCGAAAAAGGAGACTGATAGATCATTCCCAAATCATTTCGATAAACATGACTCTCCAAAACCTCTGCCATATCATAACTAGAATGCTTTTGTAGAGCCCTAACAAGACCATCGTAAGCCATACCATGCAAAACATCACGACTCACTGTTGATCCATCCCATAACAGAATATCCGGATCATTCAGCTGGCCATCTCCATGAGCAAAGCTGTTTTGTAAAATCTCCTGCATAGGACGCAACATCTCTAAGGCCAAAGACACCGCAATTATCAAGCGCCCACGTGGATCTGAGAATATGGCTAACTCGTTAGGTAAAACCTGCTGAGGCACCATTACAATGCCTTTTAAACTGCTAAAGCTTCCAGAAATACCTTCTTGGTTGCCATCTTGAATCATAAGACTTTTAAATTGTACTGCTAAGTTCTCAACATTATCACCAAAACGAGACAACAAATAAGAGAGTTTGTTTAAATCAAGCATATAATAATCTTCTATATTAGAAAGATTTACTAGAGATTCTTTCTTTAAGTCTTGAAGTACAAAAGTGCTATATAAAAAGCTTGAAAACATTTTCTTGGTTTTTTGATCCGTAATAATCATTCCCCAAAAACGATTTTCTAAAGAGACCAAAACATGACCAAGGCGCAAAGATATGAGAGCTAATTCATCAAACTGAACATATAGATGAGCAAGAAGGTCGGAATTATGACTTTCAGCAATATAAGGCAAAATTCGTTCAGTAATATTACGTTTTAGGTCCACTAAACGAAAACCAAGAGATTTAAAAGAATGCTCTGAAAACTCCAAAAGCTGATCTCTACTGTTTAATTCTCTTTGAAAAAACACTTCATACCAAAGCTGGCTTTCTATATGATCCACAAACTCTTTATTATCCACTTTTTTCAAAGTAGAAGATATATCAGCAAGCCTTGAGGCATAATCTTTAAGTACACGAGAAAAGGTTGAAAAATAAAGGTGAGCTGGTAGTGGCTCACCAACGTAGAAGCGCATCAAGTCCATGTTAGTGTTCTGGTAACCATTACTTTGGCCATTAAGAGACTGCTGATGCCCATTAGAAAATAATTCCTCATCCACTTCCGCTAACATAGGTACCATGGTTGGTGGCCGATTATTTTGTGACAGATGAGCATCACTATCATTTGCCGGTAGTGCTTGTGAAGACGTAGTCAGCTCTTTGTGGTCCTGTGAAGCATGTAGCCACACACCGGCATCACCTTTGTTCAAACGCTTATACACATAACCTGCCACAACCCCAAGTCCAGCAATAGTTAGCCAAAAAGGATTTTTCTGAGTTTTAAGCAACTGAGGTTGGATAAATCTAGCCCAGCTACCTGAAACACCTCCCACAGATGGCACAGACATCTGACTCACAGCAAACACATTCTTCATGCTTAAGCCACCAACACCCACCGCAGAGGCGGCAGCAAGTGAAGGCAAAACAACAGCTACCTCACTCACTTCACTCTCACTTACTTGATTATCCATCGAGGCTAGCAACGGCGCACATGACAGCTCATTAAGGGCTTCACGACCCTCATCACTGTAAGAGTTAAGAGCCCCTTGAGAGTTCAAAGATGAGCATGTCATCAACCGATAATGTTGCTCAGGGCTAGCTGTAGAGTCAGTTTCAGCTTCTGCATCCTCTAGCAAATAAACCTGCTCTGATGAAGCCTCTGCAACATCAAACATCATCACACATAAACTGCAACTTAACAGTATGGAACATGCATATTTCATCATTATGCCCTCAAAGTATTTATGTTTGAATGGTTGTACTACGTCAGTAACTATCAACATTTAGCAAAAAACAGCCTGAATCGTTCTTTGCTCTTTTTCTTGCTATAATTTTTTAAACGCCTAGCTACTGATTACAATGAACAAATCGCCCAGTTTAATGAAAGAACTTAGTAGCATGTCTGAACAACTGGGCTGAACAGCTTATGGTCGGATATCATGGTCGGATATCATGGCCGGATATCATGAAATGACAACACAGAAAAGCAAACAACTCTTTAACCAAATGAATCTATTAACCTAATGAACTCTTTATGCTTACAAATTATGCTTACAAATTACGCTTACAAATTACGCTTACAAACGCCCACAAACAATCACAATTAATAGATACTATCAGATACGATAACAATTCAAAACAACGTCATTTATGCTCTCATATAAGTAAGTCATTCCAGTTCTTGCCGTGTGTTCTCAAGATCTACACTCTAGGTCTTTGTTAAGTGATCTAGTAATCTAAGAACCATGACCAGCTAGTCAACTAACCAGCACATGAGCAGGATCTTACTCTTTTTCTCTCTCGATGTCTATAGAGTCTGTAACATTACTGACGAAGGACTTGGGTTTTAAATCTATTTTTTTATGATTTTTCATGTATTGATCCCTATTTTGTGTTGTAATATCAATGTGTTAAGCAATTCTGCTTGGCGTCTGTTTGCCAATGACAGGGCTTATCATATGAGACTTAAAGCGGTCTGTCCTGTGCTATTCTTATGCTTGCTACATATTTTTTTTTGCAAAACAAAGAAAATTCCGTGAACGTGACAATTTTTATGTGATGGTAACTTTCCTCCGCTGCAGAATAATATCGATTTAGAAAGGATCGTCTCAAAGATATTCATGGTGTATTCGTTAAAGTGATTCATTATGCAGCGGACATTTTTAACCTTAACTTTAACGAAATGGATACTGATGGCAAAAAATAAAGGTACGTGCTAGTCCATTTAAGAATCGTAAAGCTAACAATGAACATCACACTTAAGAATTTTCCCATAATGCCATCCAAAACACACATATAACCAAAAGGGTAGTCAATATACATTAAAGATAAAGATAAGTAGCGATCCTTTCTTTTTATTCTTGCTACCCATACATTTTTTTAAAAAATTTTCATTCCACACAAGCATATGTGCATCAAAATAAGATTTCATAAGGTGTGTTTTTAGAGTCTTAAGGAAACAACCTACTATTTTATCACATATTTCATAGACTTCATAGCATATGGCAAGCACTGCGCACCTGATACGTTTTATCACCGCCACAACCACCGCCATCACACAGAGTATCACAAAGACTGATTTTTCAGCAAACCCATTGATACAGCTCCTCGGATAGCGTGAAGATAAGGATAAGCAGAGATATATGAACGCAAAGTCATCGAGCTTCTCTCTGATATACCATGATCTTTGATAAGTTTATCAAAGCGATGGTGGATATCTCTCATAGACAACTCTGGCTTATTTCCCCAATACCCCCACAGATGATGTTCTGCCAAGCCTAGAGATTCATAAGAGTCTCTGAATGTATGGCTGTTGCTATCAGCTACCAAGCCTTCAGGTGCATGTTTGGTTAAATATTCATTCTCACGTTGCATCCGCAAATAATGAAGATTCAAAAAAATAGCAAGTAACTGACTACCCAACTCCCATGTTTGCTTTTCTCTATGGGAATAGATTTTTTTCTTATATAAAGACAGATGTATGAACTCTTTTTGATGTAAAGCAGAAGCATGTTGCCATTCAGCAAGATGTAATTGTGATACCATCCCATGAGCATGATACCGATCCTGAAGTTTTTTTAGTGCAACAGCACTCGCTATTAGATCTTTACCAAGAAAGCTCTCAGATAATTCACTGCCTTCCTCTTCTTCCATCATCATATCATGATAACTCACACCATTCATCGTCATGGCACTGACATCAGGATGGCCATGCTGATAAAGCTCTTGGTTGCTATCTTCACCATTCAGATATGGCAGCATGCCTTTCTTGATAAAAAAAAGCTCTTTTTTCAACAAGCTGACAATAAATTTCAGGCGGTCATTGGGAGAAGAATACTGAGCCAATAAGATATTTACATCTTTAAAATCGGGAAATATCGTCACTTTTTTAAGTTGTTTGGCCACATTCATCATATACCTGCTAAAATGGCTTAACATAGCATCAAATAACTCAAAAGTATTTAGATTATCTGAACTCAAAGAATGGGGCAGTACAACAGCAATGGGTTGAAAGAGATAAGAGTATTCGTTTTGATCATGAAATATAGAAGCAAATCGTCCTTCCATACCAAGAAAGATCTTACCAATATGGTGCACATCTCTTTTCACTCTTTGATTCAAAGAATGATATTGCATAGCAATATCATTATGATGTTCTTTGAGATATTTATCCCAACGCTCAATACCCTGACCAAAACGTATGAGCTTTAATGCAAACGTTTTATAAGAAAATATAGCATATTTTTTGATGCTTTCATAACCATTCAAATCAGATAAATGCCAACGTAATGCATCGATTTCACTTGGTAAAAAGATGTGGTTTCCAATCAAATCCTGCCAATGCTTAAACTCTTCAGTACCGAGATGATATTTGTGACGAACGACACGATCTTGAGTGACCACTAACTTTGCCCGTAGACTCTCAAGAGTTGAAGATACATACAAGAAATAATCTGATATTTTTTCATAATTATCTACAGAAATGGCGTTAAAATCTGGTATAAAAATACCATAGTAGTCACTTTGAAAAACACCAAAGCCCAACAAGATACGTCGGTGATGAGAAGGCATATCATCATCTTTCCTACCTGTCACAGGAAACATGTGAGGGTCAGAAGGTGATGGTTCTATTTCAGTATCCTCAGATACTTCATCAAAAGAAGAAGATAATGCATCCTCTCCTTTGGAAAAAAATACCCCCTGATCCATCTGAGAGCTCTTCTTTAGAGAATACAACCCATAGCCAGCAAGAAAAGAAGCAGCTAACCACTTCATAAAAGCTGGAGAGAGGCTCATAGGTTTTACATAATGGCTTGGGTTATTGCCCAGATAAGGCCCAGCAAAGTTTCTAGTACCTAAAAAAGATCTTCCTAAAAGTGTTACAGCACCTAAAGAAAAACCACCAGCTCGTTTAAGCAACAACGAAGAATGATCTTCTATAGAAGATACATTGTGCTTTGCTTTTTTTTCGGTCTTGAGTTGGAGTGGATCTTTAGAATAGAGATAAAACGGAAAACGCTCTTTGAGCACTGATGAGTCACCGACTAAGTGTTTTAATATATAGTACGGACTTGCATACTCATTATGCTCATCACTACTTGCCATAACGATTTGAGCAGGTGAGACAAAAAGCGAACACAATATCAACACAACAACAGCCTGCTGTGTAGATATCATTATGCAAGAAGGCGTACCATTATGCTCATTCTTATGGTTATAGCAAAGCTTGTCATGAAGGCTGTCATTCAAGCAATTTGCTACGTATCTACATACCATTGGTATTGGCATCATCAGAAATACTTCCTTTTCATCACTTACTCATCATGATGTATAGTTCATTATGGGATGGTTGTGTTATATCGTTATATCTATTTTGCCAGATAAGGTACTAGACAGGTAGGTATCATCATTTTATGACTCAAAGGTTATAAGACTAGGTATGGAGAATTTTTCCTAAAAATTCTCCAGCTCATCATTTATGGATCAATCTTTTAGCACAATACATATCATCTCACAAGCTCGTTTTAACAAACGAGAACACAGCACCATCTAGCTAAAGCTACATATGGAGATGATATGTAGATGAGATCTTTCATAAATCGTTGTATGATCATGACCGTAAAACATCATATCTTATGTGATATAGAGAAAACATCATGTCTTTGCCTCCTATCATTGTCTGGTTCCGTGAGGATCTGCGCCTACAGGATAACCCAGCCTTTCACCATGCTGTGCAGTGCTGTAAGCCTATTATCGCTTTATTTATTGTTGCTACTGACTCATCACTACATCTTCATGGAGAAGCTCAAAAATGGTGGTTGCAGCGTAGCCTGAAAGCACTGAATAATGATCTTAAACAATGTGGTGGTGAGCTGATCATCCAATCAGGAGATTATCTGACTATTCTTTGCAAGATCATTCAATTAAGTGGTAGCAAAGATTGTACATGGAATAATATCTATACCCCTTTTTATAGACAGTGTGATGATCATATCAGCCAATCTCTTTTCAAAACAGTGAATATCCATCGTTTTTCTAGCCCCACATTATGTGATCCTATCCGTATCACCACAGATAAAGGCACACCCTTTCGAGTCTTTACTCCCTTTTGGAATAAAGCACAAAAACAAGCTAGCAAAAGATCAGCTAGTCCTCTTGTTACATCTCTTAAAAATATCAACTTCTATCAGCTATCTCTCAAGCTTCAACATGAGAAACATAAGGGAAAAAATACTCAAAAAGATCCTGATAACGATCCCATACAAAAAGATTCATCTTGGTCTAATAAATTTTGTGCGTATTGGCAACCAGGTAGGGCAGGAGCCTTACAAGTCCTTGCTAGGCTCCCTGAAGTTCTTTCTGATTACAACACATTACGCAACTATCCAGCCACAAACCACACCAGCCAGTTATCAGCTCACTTGCGCTTTGGAGAGATCAGCCCGCAAGAAATTGTTGCAGCCCTAAGCAAAATGCATCATATAGACACATCCATGAAAACAACCTTTATCAGACAACTAGCATGGCGTGATTTTCATATTCATTTGATGTATCATTTTCCCCATATCCTTAAAAGAGATTGGAAGAGTATCTATGAAACAATGCCATGGCGTACTAGCTTTGAAGATATCCAAGCTTGGAAAAAAGGACGTACCGGATACCCTTTAATAGATGCAGGCATGCGACAGCTTTATGCCTGTGGTTGGATGCATAATCGCATCAGAATGGTGGTGGCATCATTTTTTTGCAAACATCTCTTTATTCACTGGAGCCATGGAGCATTATGGTTCTATGACACCCTGCTGGATGCATGTCCAGCAAATAACAGTGCCGGCTGGCAATGGGTTGCAGGCAGTGGTGCAGATGCTGCACCCTATTTCCGTATCTTCAATCCCATTCTTCAATCCAAAACCTTTGACCCTCATGGCATTTATATAAAAACATGGGTTAAGGAACTTGCTGATCTGCCACCAGAAATGATCCATGACCCTTGGAAACAATCCACAAAAACACCCACGACAATACCTCAACATCCTTCTTTAATAAACTATCCACAGCCCATCATAGCCCTAAGCTATGGTCGTCATAGAGCCCTCAATCATTATCATACTTACATTTCTCCAAAGCCCACTCAATCAACGACATAAACAAACATGTAACGTATATGCAAAAGGTATATTCCATGAACAACCGTTCCACTCAGAGTACAGGAAAACCTCTATTAGATGCTCTACTTGGAAAAAAACCCAGTCGGACTCCCATATGGTTTATGCGACAAGCAGGCCGTTGTCTACCTGAATACCGAAAAATCAAAGAAAGCATGAACACTTATGACATGTTTCAAACCCCTTCTATCGCCTCAACCATCACCTTACAACCTCTTAAGCGTTTTGATTATGATGCAGCCATTGTTTATGCTGATATTCTCCATATTGCTGATGTACTAGGAGGGGAACTATCTTTTGTACCTTCGCTGGGGCCTTTACTTAAAAGACCCATCCAAAACACAGCTGATATCATCTACACAGAAAAGCTGTTTAACCGTATGGATCAATGCCTTGAAAAGCTCTCCTTTGTTCAACAAACTCTTTTGCTAACAAAAAAACACCTCACTTCAGAGCAAGCACTCATCGGCTTTGCCGGCTCACCTTGGTCAGTGGCTTGCTACATGATTGCTGGAAAAAGTCCTGGTGATTGCCGCAACGTTAAGTTATGGATGCTCAACCATCCCACCCTGTTTGCTCAATTGATGGAGATGATCACACAACTCACCATCGAATACTTGAGCCATCAAATTGATGCTGGAGCCGATACCATCCAACTTTTTGAAAGCCATGCAGGAATGGCTCTCTCCTACAGACAATACCAGACATTCGCTCTACCTTATATCATCCAAATTTGTGAAGAACTCCAAAAAAGAAAACCACACACTCCTCTTATTTACTATATCAATAACTCCGCTGGTATCCTGCCACACATCCACTCTTCAAGACTTCCCACATTGCTTAAAGGCTTTGGAGTAGATTTTCGCCAGCCTTTAGCAAACCTAAGCCAATATCCACACTTTCAACACCTGACTTTGCAAGGCAACCTCGATCCTTTAACGCTTTATGCCAGCACAGATTACCTTACCCATGCTGTAGAAGATATTTTAAAACAAGGAAGAGAGCATCAAGGAGGGTTTATATTCAATGTTGGCCACGGTCTCACACCACAAACTCCACTACCTGCCATCAAAAAGGTGATTGAACTCACACACCGCTAAACCCAACCTATAAACAAAAAATGGAGTCTTTGCGTATGTGATTACAGTGCCTCTTTATCCTTTATGTATGTTCTTTTTAACTACTTAAGATAAGGTAAGATATGGGATGAGAAAGAACGAGTGTGATGACGTAGAAGAAATTTTACAGATGAGACAGGAAGAGCGCTATTATCACAGCTATGATAGCTGTAATAAATCGCATCATGAACCCATTCTGCCATATCATTTTTAAAATTTTAAAAGAGGGTCCTATGGAAAGCAGTTAACAGCTAAGCGTTAGAAGGCTTAAACGTGCCTTTTGTGAGGTTTTATTATTAACATTGTGTTGCAGTTGAAACACAAGAAATTTTTGATAAGAAATTTTAAGATGGTTTAGATGAGGGTTGAGGTGATGGTATTAAGGCGAAGTGGTGGCGCAAAGTGCAAACTGACAGTAAAGAGGTAATTGAGGCTATTTTTATATAAAAATGTCACAAATTTTAGAGCGTCTCATGACGTATTGCAAGAAGATTACGTTTCGTTTTACCAAAGACCAAAGCAATCAAATGAATAGGCTTGCCCTTACTCTGGTAAGGGTCCGCATATCCTTGAGAGTGGATTTGATTCATAGCAGTATCTAGCGTCTCTTTTTGCTTGCTTTCATCAGAGATGACTTTTAATTCAAAAATAAATATTTGATCATCATAGGAAAGTACCATGTCACAGCGTCCTCGGCATGAAAGCTGTTCTGCTTGTAGATCTCCATGTAAGCCCCATAGCTGACCATGTAAGATAAGAGCATAGATATACTCACGTTCTTCTAGAGAGATCTTTTCTGGATGCTGAATAAAGTAAGGAATTTGAGCAAGGTATGCTTTTAGGGTTTCTGCAAATTTCTCAAATTTGTTTTGACTTAAAAGATTTAATAAATATTTTCCCTCATAAGCGTCCATTTCAAAATCAGCAATATGTTGGACTAATTCTTTATAGAGGCTTTTTCGCACTTCTAAGTTAGGAAAATTGAGTTGATAGCTGGTGTTATCATTAACAACAGTTTTGTTTGAAAGAGTTAAATATCCTGATTGAAAAAGAAGTGCCTTCATATTAACTTTTGCAATATTAAAAGAAGATAAGACACTACTGCCAGATTTTTGATTGTCTAATTCATAGACAAGAACTCTATTTTTAGTCATATAATTAAAAAGATAGATTGGTGTGCCAGTTTCAAACCACCAGACGTTATAATCTTTGTCAGACATTAAATTAAGAATGCTCATAGGATTATACACTCGAGGATCAAAGGGATCTCCAGTCCAGCTATAGCCATTATAAAAACGCCTAATTTTTTCTAAATTGAATGATTTTAACTCCTTTTTAAATACTGTGGTTAATTCGTGTTCAGTAAAACCACAAATCGTGTTGTATTCTCTTTTTAAACTGATGTTCTTGAGATTGTTAAGCCCAGAGAACATGTTTGTTTTTGAAAACATGGTGATGCCAGTGACAAAAACAAATCTAATATGCTCAGCAGAACCTTTAATCACACTGTAAAAACCTCGAAGGTATTCTAGGTTGGTTTCTGCTGATTTTTTATCATAAAGAACATCTAAAATAGGTTTGTCGTATTCATTAATTAAAATCACTACTTTCTGTTTTGTTTTTTTATAAAGACGATAAACGAGTTTGCGCAAATAACTAGAGGGTGTTCGTCCCTCAAACTCGGAAGCATCTACACCTGCATCCTCTGTGGCAATTTCCAATTGATCCGTAATTGCTTCTTTGATAGATTCTGGAGTATCACAGAGACCATCAAAGCTAATTCTTATCACTGGATGTTTTTTGCTCCAGTTCCAGTGATCATAGATATGCAGATCTTTGAATAATTCCTTTTCTCCTTTAAATAGATTATTTAAAGTGCTTACCAGAAGACTTTTGCCAAATCTACGCGGACGCGATAAAAAATAGTACTTTCCTTCCTTGATAAGAGTTTTTAAATGTTTAGTCTTATCAACGTAGTAGAAGTTATTTTCACGAATACTTCTAAAATCTGGATCACCTAATGGAAATTCCATAAGCTATTTCACGTGTATGAAGGGTTGAAGGGATTCCTGGTAGCAAGCTTTTGTCTTTGTTCATAGGGCACCGATTTAGGAGATTTCTAGGGTGTCTATAGGCATGAATAAAGATATTGTCTGAAAACTGTACCACACAGCTTTTTTCTAGTAAGCTTCTAGTCAGCTTCTAGTAAGCTATTGGAGTTTATTTTTGATTAATGTCAAATTTTATTCTCATACTAATATCTCATACTAATATCTCATACTAATATCTCATACTAATAGTTTAGAAGAGCCTCGAAGACTGTCAAACTCATTTGAAAACACTTCATTAGCATAGTAACATGTTTCTTTACCAAAGGTAATCAGATAGTGAGATGAGGTTAACTAGAGAAGGTACTGGGAATGGTCTATTGTCCTTATGGCCAAAGACTTCACTGACGATTTGATATTCAAAGCTCAACAGAAATCTGGTGAGCCTTTGCATGAGAGCTACATCACTATAATGAGAGAAGCCATGTGTTATAATTTTTTTCTAATAACACAACAGTATTTTGCAAGTTGATAGAGCTGTAAAGTGTTTAAGTAAGTTTATAAATGAATAGTTTTCGGACTTACTTGACAAATATAAAGATATGATCATCTTTTTGTTGTTGTGTGGTGATGTGTATGAATCACTTATTTATGATCTTAATAATGATATAACATGAGGGGTGGACATGTACCATTTTTCTCCTGATTTTATGGGTTCTTTAGATATAGCTCGAACATATGCTGAGCATTGTAGGCATCCTTACTTAGGTGATATTCATCTTGTTTATGGCATGGCAAAAAATCCTAGTTTACATTGTCAAGAGTATTTAGCTAAGAAGCTTTCTCAGATAGAAGCAGCTTTAGGTAAGATCTCTGTAATTTCAAAATCAAGTTATGACAGTGATCAGATCCATCCTGATCGATCTTTGCTGAAATGGTTGCGAGAAGCTAATGCAAAATCCACTGAGCTTGGTGCTAAAGAAATTTCAGAAAAGCATATTTTGCAATGTGTACCCAAAAGTGTAGCGGTGTATTTTGCGGATTTGGATAAGGATTACTTGAGACAAGATAAAAAAAATAAAAAAGAGCAGCAACCTGATTTTTTAGTTAACTTAAATGAACGTGCTCTTGGTGGAAAAATAGATCCAGTGATTGGTAGGCAAAAAGAGATACGAAGTATTTTAGAGGTCTTAGGACGTAAATCAAAAAACAATCCGATTTTGCTTGGTGAAGCGGGTGTTGGAAAAACGGCTGTTGTTGAGGGATTAGCTAGTTTGATTGTGAAAAAAGAAGTAGCAGAGCACTTTTTAGATAAAACCATTTACGGCTTGGACCTCAGTGCTTTGATGGCTGGCACAAAGTATCGCGGAGACTTTGAAGAAAGACTGCAGAAATTGTTGCGTTTTGTTGATAGTCAAGAAGGACGGGCTATTATTTTCTTTGATGAAATTCATACTCTTATTGGAGCTGGTAAGAGTGAGGGGGCTATTGATGGAGCTAATCTCCTTAAGCCAGCTCTAGCTCGTGGAGACTTGAAATGTATTGGTGCTACAACTCAGGACGAATATCAAAAATACATTATGAAAGATTCGGCGTTGGATCGTCGTTTCCGTCCTATTTCTATCCTTGAACCATCAGTAGAGGCATCCATTGAGATTCTTTTGGGTTTAAAAGATCGTTTTGAGGCTCATCATGGTATTTCTATTGATAGTGATGCTCTTTATGGTGCTGTATTCTTTGCTGATCAATACATTCAACATCGTAAACTTCCTGATAAAGCTATAGATTTGATTGATGAATCGTGTTCAGCTAAAAAATTCTCTACTCAATCTATTCCCAATGACTTGATGGAACTACAAGCAGAATTGCGTAGCAAACGTACTCTTTCTAAAACAGAAAAGTGTGATGATCGTTTGCTCAAACAGATTGAAAATCTTGATAAAGAGTACAATGAAAAAAAAGAAAAGTGGTCAGCTGATCTTAAGCAAATGCGTGAGTTTGCATCTTTGAAAAAAAGCATTGATGCTTTGAGTTTTGAACAAGAGGCAGCAGAGAAGGCTGGTGATTATGAGAAAGCTTCACGATTGAAGTATGCAGAGATTCCATCGCTTACCGAGAAGCTTTCTCATTACTCTGTGAGTACGTCTTTGAGACGAGAAGATGTGGCGGAAGTTCTTTCGAGGCAAACAGGGATTCCTAAAGAAAAAATTTTAGCGACGAAACAAGAGAAGATTTTACAGTTACAAACATTTTTAGAAAGTCGTGTTTTTGGGCAGAAAGAAGCTCTTCATGAAATTGCTGAAACACTCATTTCTGCTTATGCAGGACTGAGTGATACCTCTCGTCCTTTAGGCTCTTTTTTGTTGATGGGGCCAAGTGGAGTAGGTAAAACTCAAACAGCTAAGGCTCTGAGTGAGTTTTTCTTTGAGAGTGAAGATCATGTGATACGGGTGGATTTGAGTGAGTATTCTGAAAAACATTCCATAGCCAAATTGATAGGCTCTCCAAGTGGTTATGTGGGCTATGATGAAGGGGGTTATCTCACTGAGGCCTTAAGGAAACATCCTTACTCTATTGTATTGTTTGATGAGCTTGAGAAGGCTCATCCGAGTTTTGCTGATTTGTTGTTACAGATACTTGATGATGGCAGGTTAACGGATAATAGAGGCAGGACCGTATCTTTTCATCATTCATGCATTCTCCTTACCACCAACTCCAAAGATATCACAGCTGACTTTAAGCCAGAGGTTCTGGGTCGTTTGGATGCCATACTGCAGTATCATTCTCTGGATAAATCGGTAATGGATCGTCTGATAGATAGAGAGTTAGAGAGTCTGAATGCTCGTTTACTATCGAAAAGCATCACGGTATCTTTGCATGAATCTTTGAAGTCTTTACTTGCACAGAATGGCTATAACCCAGCTTATGGAGCAAGACCTCTTAAAGCTTATTTTCAAAGAAAGGTTATCCGTCCCATTGCTCATAAACTATTGATGGGATCTTTAAAAAAAGGGCATATCAATCTTAGAGCAAAAAATGATGGCCAAGACGTGGAGATGTTATATCACCACGAGCTAGACAGTGCTTAAAAAATAAGTGGTGTTTGCAAGTTACGCCACCACCCAAGCTGGTACATCAAAAGTCTCAAAATCGGTACCAAATTTCTACAAAAATGGGGCTGCAAAACCCACCACTTCATCTTTATGCCGCCACTTAACCTTTTTAAAGTTTTTCATTAAAAATGAGATTCTTGTATTTCAAATACAAGGCTAAGTTAATAGTAAGGCCTCTCAAAATGCCTGTTTAAGTCTTCTAACACTGAGCTGTTAACTTCTTTCGATAGAATTCTTCTTTTAAAATGATATGATGGGATGGGTTAATGATTCGATCGATCACAGCTATCATTGTGTATGGGTAATCACTGGTCTTTAAGTCTTTATAATAGAAGATGAGAATATAATTGGCTGGCGTTATGAAATGTTCACATTAGCTCTTCTCGTGAAACAGCCTTGCAACTATATGAAGTTAGGCAGTATGATACTAAGTGAGGCTGCCGATATGATGATTGGATAGTGGCAATCATGAGATTTCAAAGCGATGACCAGACATCACGCCTTACTAAACCTTTAGCAAGAAAGCAAAATTATGAGGTTACCTTTAGAAGAGAAAAATTTTGAAACACTTAGAAAGAAAAACTGCTATTACGTAGATAAAACTCGGTATATTTACGATCTTACCTTACATAGGTACGATTATTTTCTGTCTCGTCCTCGGCGCTTTGGCAAAAGCCTTTTTGTAAGCACTTTGCAATCTCTTTTTGAGGGTAAAAAGGAGCTATTTGAAGGCTTATATATCTATGATAAGTGGGACTGGTCGCAGAAATATCCAGTGATAAGAATCAGTTTTGGTGGAAAAGAATATACTAACGAAAACGACTTAGAAAAGAGAATTTTTTCTATCTTGGATAGTTTAGAACAAAAATATAACATTGTAGCTTCTGAAGAGCTTAAGGCCTCTGATGCTGAACGCCTGCTAAATATTCTCGAACATATCTATACTATCAGCTCTAAGACAAAAGTAGTTATTTTAATTGATGAGTATGACAAGCCTCTCTTAGATGCCCTAGCAAACAAAGAGCTGAGCGAAAAAAATGAGTCCACTCTTAGGGGATTTTATGGTATTTTTAAACAGGCTGGTAAGCATATACACTTTATCTTTGTTACTGGCATCACTATGATTTCTAAGTTTAGTATATTCACTTATCTCTATCTTATAGATATTAGCTTAGAACCTGAATTTTCTACTATCTGTGGATATACAGATAAAGACTTAGATACAGTTTTTAAAGAAGAACTCAAGGATTTTGATCGTAAGAAAATTCGCACTTGGTATAATGGCTACAGCTGGCTTGGAGAGGAAAAGATTTATAATCCTCACGGAATTCTTAAACTCTTTTTCAACAAAGAATTTAAAAGCTGGTGGCCCGAAGATGGCACACCGCACTATCTCTTTTATTATCTTATAAAAAAAAGAGCTCTGCCTCTGCAATTAGAAAACAGTCTTATATTAGGTAACGATCTGATTAGGTTTTCTATGAATAGTGGCAAAATAGAAGCTCTTTATTTTCAATTAGGATTTCTTACCATCCAAGAGAAGTTATACAAAGGGGATGATATATACTATCGCCTAGATTATCCTAATCTTGAAGCGAGAAAGAGTTTCCATCACGGGCTTATGGCATATATTACGCAAGGCCAAGTCGATGATGAATATAAAAGTGAGCTAACAGAATATTTAAAAAATAATGATTTTAAGAAATTTTGTGAATATTTACACAATAAGCTTTGTGGGGTCTCTGGTTATTGGAATATGATGCCTAACGAGAGATTCTTTTTTAACTACGAGAGTTGTTACTCTTTGTTTTTATATGCAAGCTTACATTCTCCAAACCTTCAAATGATACCAGAACAACCTTCCAAAGCAGGACGGAGGGATCTTACTGTATTTTATGAAAAGCAAGTGTTTATCTTTGAATTGAAGGTGGCAAAAAATGCAAGAGAGCTTAAGAAGGCACTTGACTCAGCGATGGATCAAATTAAAAAGCGGGGTTATGGTGAGTCCTACAAGGATAGCGAGCAGCCTATTCATTTCATCGCTCTTGCCTTTAGCAGAGAAGAAAGAAATGTAATTGGCTGGCGTCATGAAATGCTCTCGTAAGTTTTCTTATGAAAAACTTTATACTATTTATACTAATAGTCATCTGAGAACAATAATGAAGCGGGGTCTCTGACATGATGATGAGACTTTATCGCACAGTTTCTTTATCGATAGTATTCGCTTCACTCCATGATGTACCCATGACACAAATCGATGTTGTTGGGATAGGATCTGTTGTGATTAAGTAATGATTATGCTGGCATTCCCCATTTTTCTCTGTAGAGGATGTGAGGTAACTGAGGTTAACTAGAGAAGGTACTGGGAATGGTACAAGTTAGAAAATACTTAATAAATTTATGAAAAAATCCGTTAGTAAGATGAGCCCGTTGGAGCGCATGTATTATGAGAGTGATGTGCCATTAATCATTTAGCTAGCTGGGTAAGGTTTATGATGATTTTTTCGTATATGTCTTGTTTTGTAAGTTACATCAGTCTAAGAGCTCTCAGTGGCTTGGGTATTTTATGTTTAGTCCTATGGGTGATGATTCTGGGGTGTCAGGATGCTAATGATACTGCACTTAGGGGCAAAGTTACCCAGACACAAACAGCAAGTCCTAGTGGTAACCCGAGTGGTGGTGATGCTCAGACAGACACTCAAAGTCAACAAGAGGCAAAAGATAAGGGTGAGGATTTGTATAAAAAAGCCAACACTTCGGACACATCGGGGGGAGGTTCTTCGGGTTCATCGGCATCTAAGAAATTTGTCAAACACACAGACAGAGTCACTATTACAGGTAATTCGAGTGTGCGAAATCTGCCAGTACGCATTCTTTTTATGGTAGATAATAGTTATTCCATGGCTGGCCAGACGCCAAAAGTGAGGGATGGATTGAATAATCTTGTAACAACACTATCAGAGAGTGACAAAGATGTTAGAGCAACTATTTTTAGCTGTTTTTCAGGTCATGGCGAGCTTAACCATGGTGGCTGTATGCGTGGTGAGTTTGTAGATGAAGTTGAAAATAATGATCTCATTGATCTCATAAAGGTTCCTGAAATTGATGGTCAGCCTGATAATGCAGGAAGAACGGGTGTGAATTCTTGGCAGTCATTATTTTTAGCCACTGCACTTCTTGCAAAAGATCATATTTTTAAGGCGGGAATTGCTAAAAATAAGGAAGATCCACTGACGGCTGATGATTTGAGAAGTGCTGATAGCACCGCTGAGAAGGTTCAGGAATTGGTTTATATCGATGATGAAGAGACGAAAAGAAGAGCTAGTGACAGAAAGCCTCGAGCAAATGATTTTTTGGGTTATTCCGTGATTTTAAAGCATGAGACGAATTATCTTCAAAAGCTCAAAGACTACTTTAAACCAGATCAAATCAATCTCCTTGTGTTATTAACAGGTGGAGAATCCACATTGTCAGTTGATGAGTTTATTACCTTTGCTACTGCCAATTATGGCAGTGTGGAAGACTTGTCTTCCTTGAAAGTATATACTTTTTTCAATTATCGCGATACGGATATTGCTGAGAGTAATAGCAGAGAGTTATTTTACCACAGACTTACCCAGGCATTTCAGGGAGAAGTCTTTAATTTAAAGAATTCTGAAGATTCAACCATTGCTTCTTTCTTTGAAGATATTGACAATAAGGTCACAGAGAGTACCCAGGTGGTGGATTATGCATTGCAATACAATTGTCGGGTGTTAAAAAAAGTCATGAAAAATAAAGAAGAATTGCCTCTTGAGTCATTTAGCTGTTTGGGTAAAACGTTATCGGTTACTGCTGAGGGCGTTGTTTCTACAGATGATGAGCTTGAGGTCACTTATTTTAGAAAAAAATAAACACGATCTATAAATGGCTTTTTAAGCTTGACCTATAAATATCTATAAAGTTTCTATTTCCTCTATAAACAGTTATATATGCTGTCCTCTAGCATTGTATTTTGGGCGTAGCTGATCACTTATATTTGAAGTGGTGATGTTTGCTTGTGGTGTTACATGCTTATGGATGTGCAAATGGATGTGGTAAAAGATTTTGATGATAAAAAAGTGGTTTTTTTGTATGGTAGGTAAGCTTGGAGCAAAGTGAGTTTGAGTGGTAAGGAGTGTTTTTATTAGGGGGTGGCTGTGAGTTCTTTGGATAAATTGAAGCATTCTATGTTTTATCAGGTGTTATTTCCTCCTGAAGATCAAACTCAGAGTCGTCATTTTACTTTGCGTAAGACTTATCGCTATCAGATCCAGCCAGAAGAGTCTATTCGATCAGCCACATGGGTGGTGTTTGACCTTGAGACAACGGGGTTTCATAAGCATTCTGATAGAATCATCGAAGTAGGAGCAACTAAGTATAGGGGGCAGAAGGAAATAGAGAGCTTTTCTTCTCTGGTTTACACAGATGTTGCCATTCCACCTACAGTTCAATCACTTACCGGTATTGATCCTTCTATGCTGGTTGGTAAACCTACTATGACAGAGGTTTTGCCGCAATTTTTAGAGTTTATACAAGGATCTTTGTTGGTGTGTCATAACAGTGCTTTTGATATGAATATGTTAGGCGCAGAGTTACAGAGACAAAATATCGTGGTGGATTATTCGTGTTTATGTACATTGAAGATGGCACGAGATCTGTTGAGCCATCTTGCCAATAAAAAACTTGTTACCATAGCTGAATATTTTGGCTTTTCTTACACAACTCAGCATCGCTCCCTTGAAGATGCTCGCGTGACCGGACAGGTGTTTCAGAAGATGCTCGATGATGCACCACATCTACAAAAATGGAAGCATATGTCTTTGTATGCTCATACAGCTTCGTAAAGTTTTAAACTGTGGTTGGATTTATGTCATCACCTTGTACTTTATCTTTTAGCTATGATCCAAAGAGTGTCTCTTTTCAAGACAATCTTTCTTATCACCGGCGTAGTATTTCTGAGCTTAAAGTGAAGTTAGTAGTGGCTCAGCTAGGTGGTGTCACAAAAAGTCAAGACAGTGGCAGAAAAGCAGATCAAGATAACTCCATTGCAAAAAGCACGTCTCAGCAGATATTAACAGCTCGACAGCGTATTGCTTTACTCCAAGATAGTGATACGCACTTTTTAGAGTTATCTGCTCTTGCTGGCTTGAATCTATATGATGAACCACTGCCTTCAGCAGGTATCATTACCGGGGTGATTCAGGTGGAGGGAAGATTATGTATGGTTATGGCCAATGATCATAGTGTTAAAGGGGGAGCTTACTATCCTATTACGGTTAAAAAGCAACTCCGTGCTCAACACATAGCAGGACGTTGCGGCTTGCCGTGTTTGTATTTAGTGGATTCTGCAGGTGCTAACTTACATCATCAGGCAGATCTATTTGCTGATGCGGATCATTTTGGCAGGTTATTTTATGAGCAAGCGCGGTTAGGGCGCAAAGGCATTGCACAGTTATCTGTGGTCCATGGCAGTTGTATTGCTGGTGGTGCTTACATACCAGCAATGAGTGAACAAACCATTATGGTCAAGGGGAGGGGACGAATTTTTCTAGCTGGTCCTTTGCTTGTTAAAGCTGCTATTGGCCAAGACATTTCTGCTGAAGAACTTGGTGGTACAGCAGCTCATAGTCAGAGTTCGGGGTTAGTGGATTATGTGGTGTCATCGGATGCCTCAGCTATGAAAAAGTTACGTCAGTTGGTTGCTGCTTTACCGCAACAGCATCACAGCTCTCAGATGACCATGGAGATGTTTAAAGAGAGCACATTGCCAAAATATGATATGGCTGATTTTTTAGGACGTCTACCTGTGGATCATAAAGTCCCTTTTGATCCACGGGAGTTGTTGGCTTGTCTTCTTGATGAATCGTATTTTTTGGAGTTTAAAGCGGATTATGATCCACATCTTGTGACAGGGTTTGGTTATATGTATGGAATGGAAGTGGGAGTGGTGGCTAATTATGGGGTATTGCATATAAAAAGTGCACAAAAAGGGAGCCATTTTATAGATCTTTGTTCTGTGCGTGGCATTCCTCTTTTATTTATTCAAAATGTCAGTGGTTTTATGGTGGGCAAAGATGCGGAGCATGGTGGTATAGCTAAAGAGGGAGCTAAGATGGTTCATGCTGTGGCTGGTGCTCAAGTACCTAAGGTGACTTTGATTGTGGGAGGGTCTCATGGTGCAGGCAATTATGGTATGTGTGGTCGGGGGTTTTTGGGAGATTTTTTATTTACCTGGCCCAGTGCTCGTGTATCCATTATGGGAGCTAAGCAAGCGGCATATGTGATGGAGCAACTTGCCTTGAAAAAAAACTCTCAAAAAGTTTTTGATAAAAAGGAGTATATGGAGCGTTTTAGTAAACAATCGTGTCCATATTATGCTACAGCTAGGTTATGGGATGATGGTTTGATTGATCCTTTGAGCACTCGCAAGACTTTAGGTTTGGCTTTTGGTGCTACTTTGCTGAGGCGGCAAAAATTTTCAAAGCGAGGTATTATAAGAATGTAGCCGGTTAGAATAATGTGTCAGATAGGTAGCGGCTTTATTGTTATTAAAGTCATTCAATTCACAGAACGGAACCTTGATCATGGGTACATCACATATCTATCTGCATGTAAAAAGTTATACCTTAACGGCTCTTAATTCTTTGTCTGACAGCCAAGATAGTCCATCACTTCATGATAGCAAGGACATTTCTAAATCTAAAGTGGTGTGTTTAGCTCTATCACGTCCTCACAAAGCTAACGCTTTAACTCGGGATATGGTGGAGCAAGCTACAGCTATGCTTGAAGCTTTGGCTAGTGATGTACGGATATTTGTCATTTATGGAGAAGGTTCTCACTTTTGTTCGGGTGTGGATTTACAGTGGTTGAACAGTAGTGTGGGGGCTTCTTATAAGCAACAGAAAAAAGAAGGTGAGATTTTTCAGCGATTTCTTTTGGCGTTGTATCATCTTTCTTGTCCAACCATTGCTGTGGTTCATGGCTCTTGTGCTGGCGGTGGTCTGGGGATTATCAGTGTTTGCGATAGTGTGATTGTGGCTGAGTCGGCTCGATTATTTTTAGGAGAGGTGCATGTGGGTCTTCTTCCAGCCACTATTTTGCCTTATTTGGCAAAAAAAATTCCCCATGGTCATTTACAGCGCTATGCTCTTAGTGGCCAGGCTATTGCGTTAAAGGATGCACTGGCTTATGGTTTGTGTCATCGTACGTTTTTGCATCAACCAGAAGTGATCCTTTCTAAAGAGATCAGCTGTTATCTTGAAGGATCTTGCCAGGTTCAAAGTCGTCTTAAGGATTTATTTCGCAAGGGTGTAAAAGGTGCTGATTACAGTGGATCTGCTGAGTTTGCGCGGATGCTTTCTGAAGAAGATGCTGCTTTAGGTCTGCAATCATTTTGTGAAAAAACCGCCTCTCCTTGGGCCTTAAAGTTACATGAGTTGATTAAGCTGCCTTTTTGAACATAGCGATGTTTATGTGTTTTATTTTTATATGGTTTGCATGGTTTACATGGCTTACATGGCTTACATGGCTTACATGTCTTGGATGTTGATGTTTGGTTGGAGGTGTTATTTTTGTAGAGGATTGTGGTTATCAAAACATTACTGATCGCTAATCGTGGTGATGTGGTACGGCGTATTGCTGTGAGTGCGTCTGCTTTGGGTATGGTCTGTGTAGCTCTTGATGAGCCCGGTTCTTTGGATTCCACTCTTGTGCCTCCCTCGTCTTTACAGCGTATTCCTTTGTCATCGTCTATATCTTTAGCTACCTATCTTGATATGGATATGTGGTTGGCTTTGGCTAAGAAGGTCAAAGCAGATGCTTTGCATCCTGGCTGGGGATTTCTTGCAGAAAATGCAGATTTTGCTCAAGCTGTTATGGATGCAGGGCTGATATGGGTAGGGCCTTGCGTAAAATCCATGACATTGATGGCTAACAAGTTTTCAGCAAAACAGCTGGCTGCACAGGTTGGTGTTCCTGTTATTTTAGGAAGTGAGACAAGCTATGACTTAGCTGATGACAGCCAAGAGCAAGCACTGGTTAGTGCAGCTGATGATCTCGGTTATCCTTTGGTGATCAAATCTCTTGCCTCTGGTGGTGGTAGAGGGATGAAGGTGGTGGAGCGGCCTGAAGATCTTATGGTTAAAGCACGAAGTTGTCATCGTGAGGGCAGAGATTTTTTTGGTGATGGGCGGATTTTATTAGAAAAATATATCAAGCCTTCTCGTCATATTGAAGTCCAAGTTCTTTGTGATCATCATGGTGGTTGCAAGGTTTTTGCCACACGAGAAGGAACATTGCAGAGGCGTTTTCAGAAGATATTAGAAGAGTCTCCAGCACCTTTTATCAGCTCACAGCTTCAAGAGGCTCTTTTTGCTAGTGCAGCATCCATTGCCCGTGGTTGTCATTACCGTGGTGCTGGAACGGTGGAGTTTTTGGTTTATAGCCAGGATAAGTATGCTTTTTTAGAAATGAATACCCGTCTTCAGGTGGAGCATCCTTTAACAGAAGAGCTTTATCGTACAGATTTGGTGGAGTGGCAATTACGTATTGCTTATTCAGAAAAACTCAGCCATGAGTTGCTTGCTTCAGAGCCTAGTGGTCATGCCATTGAGGCTCGGTTATGTGCTGAGGATCCTCATCAGGATTTTTTACCACAAAGTGGTGATGTTTCATTGTTTTATGTTCAAAACCCATCATCTCTGACTCATAGAGGACATATTCGCCTGGATAGTGCTTTAAGCTTGCAAGCGAACTCACACATTTCAGCACGGTTTGATTCTTTGTATGCCAAGGTGATTTCTTATGCTCCATTGCGGAAGCAGGCAGCTGGGCAGCTGGCTGCTTATCTTGGTCGGTGTGTGTTTATAGGTCCTAAAGATAACAAATCTTTTCTTTGTCACGTATTGCAATCTCCATCTTATTTGGATACATCCCAAGATAGTGATTACATCAAAGTTCATCACCAGACTTTCTTAGAAAATCTTAGAGATCATCAACATAGAGTGGATAACAAGGCTGAGTATTTATTCAGTAGCAAACAGCATAGGTTTTGTGGACTTTTAGATGCACCTATTTTTTATAAACCTCAAAAAGGTGTCACATCATACGGCTCAAATAGAACACATCTGGTTTCTAAAACACAAAAAATAGCAGAGATCTTTCAAAAGGGTAGCTCTGATGAATCATTACTTCATAAGTCTTTTTTAGAAAGTTTCTTAGGAAAGTGGCGAGCTCAGTATCAATATGTTCATGAGCACAATGATTACATTAAGCAAGAGACTTTAAAAAAGACACATTCAAGTGCAAGTAACTTAGGCCAAAACGTTAAAAAAAGCTTACATGTGAAAATAGCCGAATTTGAAGGTTTAGCAGAAGAGAAAACTTCAGGTTGGTGGTTGATGGAGTTTGAATGTGAACAAACCGGTATAAGCCGTTATGTTTTACAGGATAGGTACAGTGGCAGTTACGCAAAGATTTTCTGGGATCAGTCTCAAAGCAAAAGCCAAGCTTTGGGTTGTAATAATGATCATGATAAGGATCATCAACGAGCTATTTTCCATACGGGTGACGTTATGGAGGTGGAGGTGGAGGTGGAGGAAAGTAGCCATAAAAACCAGCACTTCTGTAACCTTGCAGGAAAGGTTACAGAAGTGGGTGTGAAGGTGGGTAGTGAGGTGAAAAAAGGAGATTTTGTGTGTGTACTTGAGTCTATGAAGATGGAAATACCAGTGGTTTCTGCTCTAAAAGGAGTGGTGAAATGGGTGGTGTCTGAAGGCCAATACATGAGCCAAAACGACTTGCTGATGGAGGTTGCTTGCGATGCAGTTGATAAGAAAAACTCGGTTTGAGATAGTTGAGGTTTTCAGCCGATGATATCTTCAACTCCCCTGTCGAGTTTTCTATCCATGTCGTATTTGGGATCCCAGTTATGCATAGGCTGATGAGTGGAGGGGTGTGTTTTAAGGGTTTTGGGGTCTTGGTTGTGATCTTTTGTTATATGCCAAGCTTTACCACTGGTTTGGATGGGGTATCTATGGGAACAGTTGGTGTTACGGTAGCTTTGTTTGATCTCTTTGAGAACGAAGAGGGCTTCTGCTAGTGAGGTGATGTGTTGAGCTTTTTCTTTGAGTTTAGGCAGTTGAGGCCATCCTTTCATATACCATAAGAGGTTTTTTCGAAACCTCAAAGCTACTTGACGTCGATCGCCATAGACATTTCTTAGGCTTTGAAGATGGAGGATAATGGTGTTGTACCATTCATCCAAAGAGATGGGGGTGTTATGCTTTGCAAATACCCATGGATTACCGAGAGCCCCTCGAGATATCATCACACCATCAACACCGGTTTGCTCGCGTAGGAAGTTGATATCTTCTTGACAAAACAGGTTGCCATTGCCAATAACGGGAATATCTATATGATTTTTTATGCGTTTGATGGTGCTGAGGTCCACGGGTGTGGCGTAAGTGTCAGAGCGTAAACGTCCGTGCACAGTGAGCCACTGAGCTCCAGCAGCGGCACAGGCCTCAGCCACTTCAAGAGGATAGCTTTCTGTGGGTGACCAGCCGATGCGGATTTTGGCAGTGACGATCTTGTTGGTATGGTTAATGGCTGCACGTACCACCTCATAGACCTTTTGTGGATTGCGGATAAGAGCGCTGCCACATCCAGTCTTGACCACTTTACGTACCGGACAGCCCATGTTGATATCGATGGTTTCACAGGGAAAAGATTCCAGTACGGTGATGCCACGAGCCATGGATTCAGCATTGCTGGCTGTGATTTGTACACCAAGTGTCTTTTCAGAGATATGACGTTGAAGCATGGCCATGGTGTTTTTGGAGTGATAGGATAGAGCCACTGCAGATAACATCTCAACATATGTCAGGTCTGCCCCTTTGATGGTGGATACTTTGCGAAATGGATAATCACTGACACCTGCAAGTGGAGCTAACATAACAGGAAAGTCATTCATATGGAGTTGTTTAAAAACACGCCACGATGATGTATGAGCTACATGAGCTGTATGAGCTGGTACACTTTGGGTTGTGTTATGCTGCATAGTGGTTTTTTATGTGAATCTGTATATGATAGAAAAATAACACAAATGGGTTGGTATGAAACACGGTGATGTCTTGGTAGTTGGTCTCTAGGTTGCTCTCTAGGCACATCGTTTTATGGTGTGAATTTATGTTATAAGCTGTTTATGTTTTTTAGGTGTCTGCTGTGTGAGCATTGAGAGCTTATAGTTATATCAGATATTAAAATATATTGAGAGAAAAAACAGAGCATATGAGGATGAATGACATGTCTTCGTAGGTTTTTGTGGAGTGTCGTTATGAAAAGAGATAGGGAAATACATAAAAGAGGACGTGTTTGTGAGTGAAAATTATACTGAAGAATCCATCAAATCTTTAGACTGGCGAGCTCATATTCGTTTACGTCCGGGGATGTATATTGGCAAGCTTGGAGATGGTTCTAGCAGCGATGATGGTATTTATATTTTGTTAAAAGAGATCATCGACAATGCTGTGGATGAGTATTTGATGGGGTATGGTAAAAAGATTGAAATATCTTTAAGCGATCATGAAGTCAGTGTACGTGATTATGGTCGGGGGATTCCACTTGGTAAGGTGGTGGCTTGTGTTTCTATGATCAATACTGGTGCTAAGTATGATTCTTCGGTTTTTCAGAAATCGGTGGGTTTGAATGGTGTGGGCACAAAAGCGGTGAATGCTTTATCTGAGCAGTTTTTGGTACGTTCTGTGCGAGACGGGCAAGAAAAATCGGCATCATTTCAATATGGTGAGCTTTGTGATGATCCAGAGGTGGCTCCTAGTAGCCAAAAAAATGGTACATTTGTCAGTTTTGTTCCTGATAAAACCATGTTTAAGGGGTATCGTTTTCGTCCTGAGTTACTCGACGATTTGTTGTGGCACTATGCTCATCTCAATGTTGGTTTAACATTGAAGCTAAACAACAGTGTTTTTAAATCTCAAAACGGTTTAGCGGATTATTTAAATAAAAAACTTCATGCCATAGAGAGTGTTTATGAGCCTGTGCATATTGTATCTAAGGATATTGAGGTGGCTTTTGTTCATGGATCATCTCAAGGAGAGATGTGTTATTCCTTTGTTAATGGTCAGTATACTCCTATGGGAGGCACTCATCATCAAAGCTTCCGTGAATCCTTTGTGCGTACAGTGAGGGATTTCTATGGCAAAAAATTTGAGGTTCAAGATATCAAAAACGGGTTGATCGTAGCCTTATGTGTGCGTATTCAAGAGCCGGTATTTGAGTCACAAACAAAAACCCGTCTTGGTTCTCAGGTAGTGGTTGAAGGAGGGATGTCTCTTAAGGCTTGGTTTCATAGTTTTTTTGGCAAAGAACTCGATTTACGTTTGCATCAAAACAAAGAGTTTGCTGAAGCGATGGCTAAAAAGATTCGCCTTTCTCAACAAGAACGTAGTGAGTTGAGTTCCATAAAAAAGGTGGCACGAGAGAGGATCAAAAAGACAGATCTTTATAATAAAAAGCTGCGTGACTGTAAATTCCATTTCAATGACGCTAAGCGTGGTGGTGAGCACAGTATGTTATTTGTCACAGAAGGAGATTCAGCTAGTGGTTCCATCACCAAGTCCCGAGATCCAAAGTGTCAAGCTGTGTTTAGTTTGCGTGGTAAGCCTCTCAATACATTTGGTATGAAAAAGAGGGTGGTATATGAAAATGAAGAGCTGTATTTATTGGCTCATGCATGTCGTCTTGAAGAGGGCTTGGAGCATTTGCGTTATCACAAGATCATCTTAGCCACCGATGCTGATGTGGATGGCATGCATATTCGGCTGCTGCTTTTGACATTTTTTTTAACGTTTTATCCAGAAGTTGTTCAAGCTGGGCATCTGCATGTTTTAGAAACCCCTTTGTTTCGGGTAAGACACAAGAAAAATACGATTTATTGTTATTCAGACCAACAAAAAGAACAAGCTTGTAAGAAGCTGGGTGGTTCGTCAAAAAGCCAGAAAAGCGTAGAGATTACTCGTTTTAAGGGATTAGGTGAGATATCACCTGATGAGTTTTGCCATTTTATTGGTAAAGATATGCGATTATCTCAGGTGAATTATGATCCTGAAAAAAGTCCGTTAAGTGAGTTACTCGCTTTTTTTATGGGAAAAAATACTCAAGAAAGAAAACAGTTTATTGTCTCACATTTACGTGATCGCGATATACTGCTTCAGGCTTAAGTTTGTGATCTGAGGTTATTTTAAAAAAGCCGTGTTGTTTGAGTGATTTTAGAAAGTATGTTCACATAATAATCGGGTAGTGTTTTAAGTTGAGGATGTATGGCTGATCTTAATCAACAGGATAGTGATAATCATGTTCCTTATAGTGGAGGAGAGAGTAGTGGAGGACCACTGGCTTCTATGTTTCGGGAGTATTATCTTGATTATGCTTCTTATGTGATTTGTGAGCGTGCTATTCCGCATTTAGATGATGGTTTAAAACCTGTGCAACGGCGGATTTTGTATTCTCTTTTTGAAATGGAAGATGGTCGTTATAACAAAGTGGCCAATGTGATTGGCCACTGTATGCGTTATCATCCTCATGGTGATGCGGCTATTAGTGATGCTATGGTTCATATTGGTCAAAAAGGCTTATTGATTGATACTCAAGGGAATTGGGGTCATCCTGTAACTGGAGATCGTGCTGCTGCAGCTCGTTATATTGAGGCCCGTTTAACTGCTTTTGCCAAAGAGGTGTTATTTCAGCCTAAAATAACCACTTGGCAATCTTCTTATGATGGTCGTTTCCGTGAACCCATTACTTTACCTGTGAAGTTTCCTCTTGTTCTTTTTGGTGGTGCTGAAGGGATTGCTGTGGGGCTTGCCACAAAAATTCTTCCGCATAATTTCTGTGAGCTTTTACAAGCTTGCATCAGTTCTTTAAAGGGTCAAGATGTGACTTTGTATCCAGATTTTTATACAGGAGGTGTGGCTGATGTCTCTGATTATAATAATGGCAAGCGTGGTGGTAGGGTTCGTGTAAGGGCCAAAATTGAGATCATGTCATCGAAATCTCTGGTTATTAAAGAAATTCCTTTTGAAACCACCACGCAATCTTTAATTGATTCGATTTTACAGGCCACAGATAAAGGTCATTTGAAGATCAAAAAGATTGAAAACAACACCACATCTGATGTGGAGATTATTGTTCATCTCAAACCTGGTGAGCAGGCGATGAATGCTCGTGATGCTTTGTACGCTTTTACTAAGTGTGAGGTATCTCTAGCGAGCAATATTTGTGTGATTAGTGATGGCAAACCTCAATTTTTAGACACCACCTCACTTGTGAGATATTCAGCCAACCGCACTCAACAATTGTTGGCTTCTGAGCTTCGTATTAAGAAAAAAGAGATTGAAGAGAAGATCTTTTTTCTTGAGTTAGAAAGATTGTTTATTGAAAAGAAGGTCTATAAGGTACTTGAGAAATGTAAGAGCAAAGATGACATGCTCAGCCAAACGTATAAAAAGCTTAAGCCTTTAGTTGGAGATCTTTATCGAGCTTTAGAAGATCGTGATATTCACCATCTTATTGAAATTCCCATTAGACGTATTTCTCTATTTGATGCTGAGGCCTTAGAAAAAAAGCTTGCCCTTGAACAAAAGGAACTTCGTCGTATCAAACGTCATCTTTCTTCTTTAAAACAATACACAATCAGTTACTTTGATAGTCTTTTAAAGACTTATGGTAAAGATTTTCCACGTAAAACCACTTTAAGCTCTCTTTCGGGAATTGATAAAGCTCATGTGGCAGCAGCAAGTGAGAAGGTGTATGTAGAGAGAAAAGAAGGTTTTGTGGGCACCTCTCTTAAAAAAGAAGAATATCTTTTTGAATGTTCATCCATGGCAGAGATACTGTGTGTAACACGATGTGGCTTGCTTAAGGTGGTTTCTCTTGTTGAGAAGGTGTATGTGGGAAAAAATATTATCAGTGTATCTTTGTTTAAACGTGGTGATAAAACCACAACGTATCATTTGATATACTCTCTACCAGATACTGATAAAATCTATGTGAAACGTTGTCATATTCCTGCTATTACCCGTGATCGTGAATATTCTTTAACTCAGGGTCATCCTAAAGCTAAGGTGTTGTATTTTCTTACAACTAAAGATGCAGGCGAGGCTCCAAGGGTAAGGGTTCATTTATCATCAAAAAATAGGTCATTGCGTAAAAAAATGATCGAGCATGATTTTGCCACAATGCCTGTACGTAATAGAGATAGTGCTGGTCATATCTTAACTAAACATCGTATTGCAAAAATTGTTGAGCTATCAGACAAAAATTAATGTCTTTGTATCTGATTTTGGCATTTCAAGTTTAGAAGAAAACGTAACATATTAAAATAACAGGCTTTTTTGCGAACTATTCTTAAAAGCAGATACTACAAGCCGATTATTTTTGAGTAAAATTACATCTAAAATGTTAAAGTCATGAGCTTTATAGCATAGATCATTTATCTGTGAATTTTGGCTAATAGATCACTATCACATGACCTTATGGTGGCTAAGACGATAGTTATTAGGATCAAGAAAAAGAAAAATCATATTTAACCTTTTTCACTTCTATTTTTCATTTCTATGATTCATGATGGATTTCAAGAGTGCGGTCTTGCTAACATAAAAACAGTCTAGCGGCGGTATAATGAAAAAGACATAAATTTATTCGTTAGGTCTGCCAATCAGTGCTTATCATAACCCACAAGAGATGTCCCTTGCTTTTTAGAAGTTTTTGGTTCATCTTCCATGTGACTATTGGGATAGTGATAGTAATGAATGTACCTACTAACAAAATATGGAGTAGTGGATGGAGTAGTGGATGGAGTAGTGGATGGAGTAGTGGAGTAGGTATAAGATAAAATCAGCTAAGTATAGTGTTTGTTTATCATGGAGGTCGATATGACAAGAAGAGGTTCTTACAATGAAGAGTTTAAACGTGATGCTGTCAACTTAAATTCACTACCTCACTCACTACCTCACATTGCAGCTTTAAATGTATGTGTGCTTACAAACGCAAGCACACATTATTTATCGCTCTAAGCCCAGCGACTACACCACAGCTGCCATGTTGTTACAGCAGCGCTGCTGAAATTGCAATTTTGAGAGTTCATAAAAATACAGATATATCTATTAATTTATTCTATTATTTAAACTACACTAGAGGACCGTATGACATTCAAAACAAATAACAACGAGCCTATACCAAAAAAACTTCGAA
>MKWU01002010.1_pt1 | contig 32468 bp, 30 predicted proteins | sample 809101 | NCBI WGS metagenome assembly MKWU01 (sample SAMN05860141, study PRJNA318959) | sponge metagenome | host: Aplysina aerophoba | place: Slovenia: Piran, Adriatic Sea, Gulf of Piran | collected 2013-05-07
AATTTCCCACCATGTGTTACGGTTAATTTTGGTGCTTATGCTGGTACAGGTTGTTGCTCGGTGGTTATTCAAGTAATATGTTGAAATGTACTCCAAATAATTTTCCATTCTTCATGTAAGGATTTGGATTTCGGGCTGCTAACTTCCCTAGTCTATTGTAAGACTGTGAAAGTATTCAATTTGACCTTTAATTGAGTAATTGTTAACCGCTTTTGAGACCCTGACTCTAACCTCTTCAGTTTATTTTTATCGGATTTCCAACCCTGTTCCTTTTAGCCTAAATATTTTTTAATAATTGTCCTTTGACCTCTTGCTTGATTGAACCAGTTGTGATTCGATGTGGCACTGTCATAAACTATATCAATTGAGGTTGAGCAATGCCATACCGACGATATCAAAACGTCCTGCCCCTCGGGTCCGTTCATTTGCTACCGCCCTGTCTTGATGATTATGTTGGCCAAGACAATCCCGTCAGAGTAATACATGCGTATGTCATGACACTGGATTTGAACGAGTTGGGGGGTGACCCAGAGTTATCGCTTTTGAAATTTTCCAGTTGTGAATAGAGGATACGCCCACCCGGTGAACGGGTCCACCCCGCGGGATGATGGCTGGCTATCATCGCTTCCCAGTGTGGCCGTTCCGCATCCGTGACACACTCAACGCTGAGCGTGTCCAGTTCCGACAGGCGTCCCGTAATGGTTTGGTCGGGAAACCCGGTGGGTAGAGCGGGATGGGATTCCGGCATCGCAACTTGGGTGGCGGGCAAAGAGACCTCAAGAAGTGTGACTAGTTTCGGTAACAGTTTCTGAGCCGCCGCTCGGCTACTCAGTTGCTCGCGATGATATAAAGCTTCAGCCAGGGCTGTACGAAACAGCCCGGAAACCTCAGCGGTCTGACACTCCTGCCTGAACCAGCAGGAGGTGGAAGCTGAAAGTTGAAAAGTACCAATAAACATGAAACAGTAAATGGCATAAAAACATCACGGATTTAAGTGTGATAAATTGATAGGATTCTCAGGGGGGGGGGCGACTAGTGGCGATACAGGAAGGGCTTAGCCCGACCGAAATTGCCAATCATCGATAAGTTCAGAGGCCTCGAATGACATTGGCAGTGACCTGTGCAATCATGTGCTCTTTAACATTATCAATTAAAGGAGAACACTTTGCCCGGATACCATATTAACACTAATCAAATGAGGCTCTTCATGACATATAGTCAAATCGATACCGTTTTGACGGCGGCCGCCCGAAGCGAGATTGAGTGAAGCCACGGGTTGGCGTATCCAAAGACCTTCCTGCCTTCCTGACGACAAGAAGACACAACGCGGTCGGCGGCGCCCAGACCCTCTGGACGACATCTTTGCGAATGACGTCGTTCCGATGCTCAAGGAAGGAAACGAGACGTATAATATGATTCACCATGCAACACATTCGCCGTTTATACCTAAACCACCTGATGTGGATGATGGCGATGATTAAGAACCGTCATTTTAAGAGGGACATATTTGGAAGAGAGCAAGGTGGTTTGTAGTTTATCCCCAGTAGCCTTGTCCCTTTGGTGAATACAAAGAGACCCTCTTTTTGATCCACATATCGATGCCTGAATAGCTAATTTTAGAATGGTTTTCTACTATTCTGTCCCAGTGTCTAAGCAAATGACCGTAATCAAATCTTGATACTGCAATCACTCCACTACAAAACTCTGTACGATTGTCAGATATCAATCATATTTAGTGTATTAAATCTAATGTTCATTTAAAAAATATATAGATTTTGCATTGAACTAATTGCGACACTGTATAAATATGCCCATAGATTGCAAGATTCTTATTTTGCTAGTTTCTTTTCCGACGTAGCTCAGTGGTAGAGCAGTTGACTGTTAATCAATTGGTCGCAGGTTCGAATCCCGCCGTCGGAGCCACTCTTTCCAAAATACAGTGAACTGAAAACGGTGGTGGTGTTAGCCTTTAAGGTTCTTGTTTCATTCACTGGCTAAAGTCAGGGATAGCTTAACCATATTGTAACAGGGCCATCATTAATCAGCGAAACCTCCATTTCAGAACCGAACTGACCTGTTTTTACGTTTGGACATTTTTTTTGGAGCTGCTGGACTAACTCATCAAAGATTTTCATGGCATATTCCGGTGGAGCAGATTTTGAAAATCCAGGGCGATTACCTCGTGATAAATCAGCCGAAAGGGTAAACTGGCTGACGGCAAGAATTTCACCGCCAATATCGTTGACAGACAGGTTCATTTTGGCATTATTATCGCGGAATATTCGCATGTTAACAATTTTCTTGGAAACATGTTCAATCACCTGACTATCGTCGTTTGAAAGGGCACATACAAAGACCAGCAGACCTGATCCAATGGTGGCAACTGAGGTATGTTGAACTAATACTTCAGCCGATTTAACACGTTGAATTAAACAAAGCATTCTTGTGAGAAATTAAATTGAAAAGTTCACAGCCGTATTTGTAAATCTGTAATTTTAAATCCATTAAACTTTAATTTGGATAAAAATTCTGTAACACTCCATTGTGCTTAATTTTTTCATAGTAACAACAAGAAATTGTAATTTTGCTTCTAGTTGGAGTGAACTAGTTACATCTTTAAATGATTTGCTCAAATCATTCCTAATTATATTCTGATAAGAGAGTTCCAGTGCCCCATAATAAATTTTCTAATCTTGTTGATGATTTTACCTTTCTTGAAACATGGGAAGATCGATACGGTTACATCATTGATCTCGGTAAGCAAATGCCTGAACTTGAAGATGAATTTAAGGTTGATGCCGCCAAAGTTGAGGGATGTGCAAGCCAAGTTTGGTTGGTAACTTGGACAAACTGTATTGATGGAGAAGATGAACCAAGATTCCAATTTAAAGCAGATAGTGATGCCTTTATTGTTCGTGGATTGATTGCAATATTGAAAATCTTATTCAATGGCTTGCCCGTCAGCGAAGTGGTCAGACTAAACGCGGTAGATCACCTAAATGAATTAGGTCTCGATTCCCACTTAACTCCCCAAAGATCAAATGGACTAAGGGCTATGGTCAACCGAATCAAGCAAAAGGCTGAAAGCAATATAGATACATTTTGATTGAACTGATTAGCTTGGAGGCCAACAAACTCTTGATAAATTACTAGCAAGCGAAAGAGAATTTTCTTTTGAAAGCTATTTGATTATAACTTTGTAAGAATTTAAACATCCGCTGAATTTTGAAAAGTTAATCCACAATCACAAGTAACTCACCTTGAAATTTCTTCATGTGAAATTGGCTTGTACTTTTTTGGTCAACTGTTTCGGTCACATAAAATAGAGATTTATAAAATCACTAAGCAATGTTTTGATAAAAGTTGTGACTTGCAGTAATTGGACGAGAACTCACCGAACTCAAATCAGGAATAATCCTTATTCTGGGGTAATTTGTCGCAAGTGATAAACCATGGTTCCTTTGAACTGTACCGATTTCTGTCAATTTAGGGATGTCTTTACCCTGCTTGAATGGACGACAAAATGATTCGTTGGGCACACTGCCACTTTGATTGAGGTTGATTGACATTGCACATTTCGTTGCAGTTTATCTGTTTAAGTATACGAGTATTGTTTTGGGGCAGTTTCAATCCCTATTGTCGACAGTTGATTACCATATTACAATATCGGCCTCTCTATTGTTTGATTGCTCTGTTAGAAATTTCTGTTGTATTTTTTTTAAAATTAATATAAATTCTTAGAACCTCATAAATTGTGATTTCCTGTTTTTAGAATTTATTTTGAAAACAGGAGCACTTACGCCAAGGCAGAGTTTTCTCTGCCTTGGCATTTTTCATAGAAGGAAAGCGTTCCATAATTTTGGGTTAATTTTGATCACATACTGTAACCTTTGGGAAAACCGCTGCGATATTACCCAAGCACTCTGGATACATACCCCCACACTTTATAAAATCAATCTTACTCCAAAGCGACTCGACTGAGCAGTATGCATGAACAATGCAACAGAAAATTCTTTCCATTGAATTCTTGGATATAGCATAGGGTAGGGGGCTGCCATAGGCCAAATCGGACTGAATACTTCTTCTTGACACATGCCTATTATTCAGTCAGACTTTATCAGAGGTAAAGGCCAATAATAACCAAACGGAATAGACCAATTTTATTCTGACTATTGAATATGACCTTCCAAGATTTAATTCCGATATAAGCGATAAAAAGCGAGGTTGAATAAATTTTTCAAATAAGAAAAATTCTTTTGGGTGTATAACTAAATTTGTGTATAAGGTTGTCATCTTATTTTACCAGATTAGTTTGAAATGGGAGAGCGCTGATGTCCGAAGATTATGATGATGATATAGTTCTTTCTGAATTACCTAATGATGAATTAGTCCTTCAGATGCACGATGACCTCTATGATGGCTTGAATGATGAAGTGGTTGAAGGGGTCAATATTTTATTAGAACGTGGCTGGTTACCCTATAAAGTTCTAACTGAGGCATTGGTCGAAGGAATGCGCATTGTAGGCATTGATTTTCGTGATGGTATCCTTTTTGTTCCAGAAGTGCTCCTCTCAGCGAATGCCATGAAAGCCGGGATGGTTATACTTAAGCCATTGCTTGCTGAAACTGGTGCTCCTCGCATGGGTAAAATGGTCATCGGTACTGTCAAAGGTGACATTCACGACATTGGAAAAAATCTGGTTACGATGATGATGGAGGGAGCAGGTTTTGAAGTTGTTGATCTCGGGATTAACAACCCTGTCGAAAATTACCTGGAAGCGATCGACTCAGAAAATCCAGATATCCTAGGAATGTCTGCACTCCTAACGACAACCATGCCCTACATGAAAGTTGTTATTGACAAACTCAAGGAACTGGGCATTCGTGAAAATCTAGTCGTTCTAGTTGGTGGAGCTCCCCTTAACGAAGAGTTTGGCAAAGCAATAGGGGCTGATGCATATTGTCGAGACGCAGCCGTTGCTGTTGAAACCGCAAAAGAATTTATGGCGCGGAAACACAATCAGTTAATGGCTACCTAAAGCCACTGATATCACTGGTCCAACCATTTGGGGATGACGAGTCTTCTAACCACTGATAAATTTAATTGCGGCACGAAAATCAAAGAAGAATATTTTATGAAAAATCTTCCTCAATCAAAAGACAAAGTCTTGCTGCTTGCATGTGGAGCACTCGCAAGTGAAATTCTTGAGATTATGAAATGCAATCAGTTAACTCACTTACATCTTCATTGCTTGCCTGCTAATTTGCATCTTTATCCTGCTCAAATTCCTCAGGCTGTTGAACAAGCAGTGTTGAAATATCGACAAGAATTCAAGGACATTTTCGTTGTTTATGCTGATTGCGGAACCGGTGGATTGCTTGCCAAAAAGTGTGAAGAATTAGGAGTTCAAATGGTACCTGGACCTCATTGTTACGCATTTTATGAGGGTCTTGATAAATTTGCAAAAAAGGCCGAAGAAGAAATTACTTCGTTTTATCTAACCGATTTTTTAGTCAGACAGTTTGAGGCTTTTGTCATCAAGCCACTCGGCCTTGATCGTCACCCCCAACTTAAAGACGATTACTTTGGAAATTATACCAAACTAGTATATTTAGCCCAGACCCAAGACAGCAACCTTGACTACAAAGCTAATGAGTATGCAAAATATCTTGGCTTAGAATATGAAAGACGATTTACTGGCTATGGTGACCTTGCTATTAACATCGCCAGTATTAACTAATGGGTAATTAAAAACAAACTCACGTTATTGCGTAGAGTTACCTAATGATCAACAAAAATTTTGGATAATGAACATGAATACCTTTGATAAAAGAAGAAAAGCAGCCGAAAAAGGGTTTGAAATTGATCAAGCAACAAGCTTCAAAATTGATGTTCGAGCAAATAAATTGCTTGGAACCTGGGCCTCAAATAAACTCGGCCATAGCGGCGATGAAGAGGCAAATTATATCCAAGATGTAATCAAGTCAGACTTTAAAGAAACGGGACGAGAAGATGTATATCGGAAGGTTATTGATGATCTTGAGGGTATTGTTGATGAAGCAACCATTCGCGAAGTTGGCGAGCGTTTCTATGAAGAAGCCAAAGAGCAAATTCTCTCTGAATGATTCTACATTTATTTTGCAAGTTATTTACAATATCACCCAGACTTTGCTTCCAAGCTAGGACAAGTATAGTTTCCCAAGTGAGTGTGTTCCGCAAGGTACGCAATAGTAGCAAACAATCGCCACCAAGAAGAATGCATCAGCTTCGTAAAGGGATTCAAATATATTTTCTAGCGACGAGCAACGGATGACATCCATAGCATAATCGCGATAATTGGCTAAATTGTAGCTCCGCCGAACCTTCAAGAGAATCTTGTTATTATACTGAAAAACTCCTTAATAAGATTTTGATATCAAGCCGGATCAAATTCATTCAACAGACGTTCAAAAATAGTATCAACCCTTACATTAAGTACTAATGGGTCAAAGATTCTAACGAGCTCCTCCTCGCTCAACCATTCAGCATAGTCATCGTCAGACCTCAATTCAGTTAAAAAATCTAACCCATTCGCCATGGTTTTTTGTGCTGATTTCTGAACCATTCGATAGGCTTTTTCTTTGTTCAGGCCTTTTTCAATTAACCGAAGTAAAACTGGTTGGGAATAAGTTACACCATTCAGCAAATTAAGATTTTCCAACATTGATTGTTCGTTGATAACAAGGTTGGAAATAATTTGTGTCAACCTGTGAATAGCAAAATCAAGGGTTATTGTGGCATCTGGACCTATAATCCTCTCTACCGAAGAATGCGACATATCTCTTTCCTGCCATAAAGAAACATTATCTAGAGCAGGGGATACATAGGCCTTTACCATTCGAGAAAGCCCAGTCACATTTTCTAGCAATATCGGATTTTTTTTATGAGGCATTGCCGAAGAGCCCTTTTGACTTGATGAAAATGATTCAGCAACTTCACTAATTTCAGTCATTTGCAACTGTCGAAGTTCAATACTAATTCGTTCAATTGATGACGCGATAACCCCGATTGTAGAGAAGTACATGGCATAGCGGTCTCGAGGAATAATTTGGGAAGAAATTGTCTCAACCGACAATCCCAATTTTCGGCAGACATATTCTTCGACATAGGGATTAATGTTGGTATAGTTTCCGACAGGACCAGATAGCATTCCGACAGAAATTTCAGATTGAGCACGATTTAATCGATTACAGTTTCGTTGAACTTCAGCAAAAGCTCGTGCAAGCTTAAGCCCAAAGGTTGTTGGTTCTGCATGAATGCCGTGGCTTCTTCCAATACAAGGCGTATATTTATAATTGAGCGCCTTTGCTTGGAGTTCCGTACTCAATTTTTTTAATTGCCTAGTAAGCAATTCTGAGGCCGAAACTAATTGCAGGCCAAAGCAGGTATCAAGAATGTCCGATGAGGTAAGACCGTGATGATATTTTTCATTGGCAATTGAAGGGCAGATTTCTGTGACATACATTTGAAAAGCAATCGATTCGTGCTGAACGCTCTTCTCGATTGCTTTGATACGGTTCACATCGATTGGCTCTGGTTGAGAATTCCATAGCTCTTTAACGACTGATTCAGGAATTAAACCAATTTCCAGAAGTGCCTCACAAGCATAGGCTTCAATAATGTACCAAAGCCTAAACTTGTTTGCTTCAGACCAGACTTCGGTCATCTCCTTTAGAGCGTAACGCTTCAGCATCTAATATCTTTTAGCCAGTTTATGCCGAGTCACTCATTTGAATACTTTGGCGGAAATATCTGATTAGTTTTGACCTTGACTTCAATTTTAACATCACACGGGATAGCGATTACTTGGGCTTAATTTACTCAATATCAATGCGAAGTGTTCCGAATGTTGCTACGATTTAACGTGAAGAAATCAACTCAAATTATTGTTGTTAATCGTTTCGATAAGGGTCTTGATACTGCATGGCCATGTCCCAAGGCAAATAAATCCATGTATCCTGACTCACTTCTGTAATAAATATATCAACATACGGGCGTCCTTTCGGCTTTGCGTAAACTGTACAATAAGTGGCCTTTGGCAATAAAGAACGAATAAGCTCAAGTGTCTTTCCAGTATCAACAAGGTCATCGACAACCAAAATGTTCGTACCATCACCCATTAACTCCTTATCGGGATATTTTAAAACTTTGGGTTTGCCTTGATCCTGGTAATCGTAGCTCCAAATAGAAATTGTATCTAGGGTACGAATATTAAGTTCCCGGGCAATGATCATTGCCGGAAGCAACCCACCTCGCGAAACAGCTAGAATTGCCTTCCATTTGAGTTCTTTTTCTGAGTCGTCTAACCGCCAAGCCAAGGCCCGTGAATCTCGATGAACCTGGTCCCAGCCAACATTAAACCCTTTTTCGTTGGGCAGTAAACCCATAATTATCTCCCTGTGACAGCGTCAATATCGGGTGCATCAACTCGTTTCATTCCCACGACATGATAACCCGAATCAACATGTAAGATTTCACCAGTAACTGCTTTTCCAAGATCCGACAATAGATAGATTGCTGCATTACCGACATCTTCAGTGGTTATATTTTGTTGGAGTGGCGAATTCAATTCATTCCATTTCAGGATGTAGCGAAAATCGCCAATTCCCGAAGCAGCAAGCGTTTTGACAGTTCCGGCAGAAATGGCATTGACGCGTATTTTATTCCCACCCAAATCGGCCGCCAAATACCTGACTGAAGCTTCGAGCGCCGCTTTGGCAACACCCATAACATTATAATGAGGCATCACTTTTTCGGCTCCATAGTATGTCATGGTTAGAAGTGAACCACCGTTGGGCATCAGCTTTTCAGCACGTTGTGCAATTGCCGTGAATGAATATACGGAGATATTCATGGACACTTGGAAGTTATTTAGAGAGGTATCAACGTACCGCCCCCGCAGTTCATTCTTATCCGAAAATCCAATGGCATGAACAACAAAATCAATACTATCCCAAACTTGTCCAATCCTATCAAAAAGTTGGTCAATAGAGTTGGGGTCGCCTACATCACACTCAAAAACAAGGTCAGATTTGACCGATTGTGCCAGAGGAGTTACACGGCGAAGCAAAACCTCGTTTTGATATGAAAATGCAAGTGAAGCTCCATGGTCGGAACAAGCTTTAGCAATTCCCCATGCGATTGACTTGTCATTCGCCACTCCCATTATCAGTCCGCGCTTTCCATCCATTAGGGGCATGATCAAAACTCAACTTTCAAGAAAAAGATTACTTGTTAGAGATTTAGGATTTATCAAAAAACAGTTAATACAGTTGTAAATAAAGTATCAAGATTATTCTCAATACAATAAACATCTTCATCAAAATTTTACAGGCCACTTTTCCATGGAATTGAGTAAAGACCCTTTTGAAATTATTGAAAACTGGATGCAAATTGCTAAGGACGCAGGAATTCCAGATCATAATGCTATGGCTATGGCTACTGCTGATGCCAACAGCATACCTAATGTCCGCGTGGTTTTACTTAAAGAAATTGATACACGAGGATTGATATTCTACACTAATTATGAAAGTATTAAGGGTCAAGAACTCGTATCGAATCAGCGAGCCGCAATTGCCATACATTGGCGAACCTTAAAAAGACAAATTCGAGTGCGTGGTGATGTTGAGGTTCTCGAATCAGAAAAATCCGACCTCTACTTTAATTCACGCCCATTAGGAAGCCGCTACAGTGCGTGGGCATCAAAACAATCTCAGCCGTTATCATCAAGAGAACAGTTTGAAGCAGAAATTGAAAATATAAGCCAGAAATATGCTCAAAATCCACCGCGGCCTAAATTTTGGGGAGGGTTTCGTCTGAAACCATTTGAAATTGAATTTTGGAAAGAACTTGACTATCGTCGCCATGACCGATTCAGATGGACAAGAGTATCACCAAGCTCAAATTGGTCAGTTCAAAGACTTTACCCTTGATTATTCAATATAAATTTCATACACAAAAGCCATGATGAATACCTTTAGAATAAGCATTTTTTTATTGCTATTGGGGGTAATGGTCACGGCTTTCACTCCTGCTTTTGCCGCGTGTTCGAATAATTTTATTGAAATCAAAGGCGAAAACAGGTCGAGTCGCTTTAAAGTTGAAATTGCCGATACCCCAGAATTAAGGCAAAAAGGACTTATGTTTCGGGAATACCTAGCCACGACACATGGCATGCTGTTTATCTTTGATACTCCCGATAAAGTTGGCTTTTGGATGAAAAATACTCCAATTCCACTTGATATTATTTTTATTAATGCGAATGGACGCATTGCAAGAATTGCCCGTCAAACCGAGCCGTATTCACTTGACTTAATTGAAGGAGGCAGCGATTCCATACAATATGTTTTGGAAATTAATGGAAATGCGGCTCAACAATTTGGTATCCGGGAAGGGGATTCCACTCGCCATCCCCGATTTAATCAGGAATTATCGGTTTGGCCTTGTAAAAATCATACCGGGTCATAATTCATCACAAGTGAATTTCATAAGCGGGGCGTAGCGCAGCTTGGTAGCGCAACAGTTTTGGGAACTGTAGGTCGTTGGTTCAAATCCAATCGCCCCGACCATCCTCGGCTTCAATATCCTCTTTTCAATAAATTTTGAATTTGAACACAATTAGCTTGTGAGTTTGAAGTTTCTTCAATTTTTAAGTTCATTGTGATTCGGTTGATAACTTTTTACGACAACCCCCGACAAATTAAGGAAAATGTAATTTGTTGGCCTCTTGCACTTCCGCTTTGCAAATATTGAGTGGAAAACTTTTATTTGCCTGATTTATTGGGAATAACTACACTTGTGTGATGGCTCGCAATATTTCTAATTTCAGTATCGGAATATTTCCATATAGTATAACTCTTCTACACCACTAAGTTTCAATATATTGATTATTCACACTATTTTTATACAATATAAGGTAAAGTGTCAGGAAGAAGGTAAAGTGTCAGGAAGGGAATCATGAAAATATCGCGGTTATACACGCAAAAAAATTACTCACCTTATGTAACGATTAAGTTTACAACGACAAATTCACAAATAACCAACCCCGATGGTTCCGTTGTATTTTCACTTAAGGACATTATTGTTCCAGAAAACTGGAGTCAAACGGCAGTTGATGTTCTTGCGCAAAAATACTTTCGAAAAGCCGGCGTACCCAAGTGTTTAAAGCGATCAAATGAAAAGGGAATTCCAAAATTTTTACAGCCAAGTGTTCCTGACCAACAAGCTCTCGAAGCCATTCCTGAAAGCGAGCGGTTTGGTATGGAAAAATCGGCTATCCAAGTTTTTGACCGGTTAGCCGGAGCTTGGACATACTGGGGTTGGAAAGGAAAGTATTTTTCTTCTGTCAGTGATGCCCAAGCTTTTTATGATGAATTGCGCTACATTCTGGCTACCCAAAAGGCCGCGCCGAATTCGCCCCAGTGGTTTAATACAGGTTTGCATTGGGCGTATGGAATTTCAGGAGATAGCCAAGGTCATTATTATGTAGATGTTAAATCTGGAAAAACTCGAAAATCTGAAAGTTCCTATTATCGTCCTCAACCCCATGCCTGCTTTATCCAGTCTGTAAATGATGATTTGGTCAATGAGGGCGGGATCATGGACTTGTGGTCCCGTGAAGCTCGTTTATTCAAGTTTGGTTCAGGAACTGGCACCAATTTTTCTAATATCCGTGGAGCTAACGAGCCATTAGCAAGTGGCGGCAAATCAAGTGGATTGATGAGTTTTCTTGGTATTGGTGACCGAGCCGCTGGGGCAATAAAATCAGGTGGAACAACCCGACGGGCCGCCAAGATGGTGATCTGTGATATCGATCATCCCGATATCAATAGTTTTATTAGTTGGAAAGACCGGGAAGAGCACAAAGTGGCTTCACTCGTTGCTGGTTCCAAGTCAATTTCAAAACATCTCAATGCTATTTTTCGTGCTGTAAGTCAATCGGATGATACGCGTCAAAAGGCAACTGACCCAAGTCACAACCTAGAGTTACGAAAGGCCATTGCTAAAGCAAGACAAGCTATGGTTCCTGATGGCTTTATCAATCGCATATTGCAGTTTGCCAAGCAGGGATTTAACTCCATGGATTTTGACATAATTGATTCCGACTGGCAGTCAGAGGGCTATTTAACTGTTTCAGGACAAAATTCTAATAACTCGGTCAGAGTGACTGATAATTTCATGAGTGCGGCTCGAAACGACCAGGATTGGGATTTGACCTACAGAACGACCGGTGAAGTCGCTGAAACGGTAAGGGCTAAAGACCTGTGGGAACAGATTGCGCAGTCAGCTTGGTCATGTGCTGACCCTGGAGTGCAATACCATGATACAATTAATGCGTGGCACACTTGTCCAAAGAGCGGTGCTATACGAGCGTCAAACCCGTGCTCTGAATATATGTTTTTGGATGATACCGCTTGTAACCTAGCTTCATTAAATCTATTGAGTTTTTACCGCGACGGAAATTTTGACTCCAATGACTTTTCCCATGCTACACGATTGATGACCATTGTTTTAGAGATTTCGGTACACATGGCGCAATTCCCATCCAAGCAAATTGCCGAATTATCGCATCGTTACAGAACTCTTGGGCTAGGATATGCAAATCTTGGTGGTTTATTGATGACCATGGGTTTACCATACGATTCTATTAAAGGGAGGGCTTTGTGTTCGGCAATTACGGCTTTAATGACGGGTTTAAGTTATAAAACCTCGGCTGATATGGCGGCTGAACTCGGCGCTTTTGATGGGTATGAGTTCAACTCGGATGCCATGTTAAGAGTTATACGGAATCACCGTAATGCTGCACTTGGTGAGCAATCTGGATATGAAGACATCAATGTCAAACCAGTTCCACTTGAGCGAGACTATTGCCCCAACAAAGAACTCGTTGAGCGCGCCATTAGCGCTTGGGATGCCGCTCTTAATTTGGGAAAAAAGCACGGTTACCGTAACGCCCAGGTCAGTGTGATCGCTCCAACAGGAACAATTGGTCTCGTAATGGATTGTGATACGACAGGAATTGAACCTGATTTTGCTTTGGTGAAGTATAAGTCACTTGCGGGGGGAGGATATTTCAAGATTATCAATCGCTCGGTGCCACCCGCTTTGCAGTCTCTAGGCTATTCAAAATCCCAAATTGAAGACATCGTTAATTATGCCGTTGGTACATCTTCACTTAAGGACTCACCTCATATCAATCTTGAATCTTTAGAAGAGAAGGGGTTTAAGAAAAAAGATTTACTGGCAATTGAAGATATACTACATTCCTTTATGGACATACGATTTGTCTTTACACCTGATAGATTTGGCAAAGGATTTTGTGTTGAGGTTTTAGGAATACCCCTTGAACGATTAACTGACCTAGGATTTGACCTGCTTTCCGAAATTGGCTTTACCCATGAACAAATTGAAGAAGCCAATAACTATATCTGTGGTACAAAAACCCTAGAAGGTGCCCCCCATCTTGAAAATAAAGACCTCCCGGTGTTTGATTGTGCCAACCCCAATGGCAAAAAAGGTAAACGGTGCTTGAACTACAAGAGCCATATTGAAATGGTCGCCGCGGCCCAGAGTTTTATTTCTGGTGCGATTTCAAAGACAATCAATCTTCCAGCGAATGCAACAGTTGAGGACTGTAAGATTGCCTATCAGTTGTCTTGGGACTTGGGCGTTAAAGCTGTCGCTTTATATCGTGATGGTTCCAAATTAAGTCAGCCGCTATCAACCTTCATGGGTGATTTTTCGGATATTGCCGACGCCGCTCAATTGGATGAAGCAGATTCAACTTCAAAGCTGTTGAAACTTTCTAGAGAGATGGTTGTTAAACGACAGGCGCTCGAAAATCGACGCTATGGATACACCCAGAAGGCCATGGTGGGTAATCATAAAGTCTATTTGCGAACTGGTGAATATGAGGACGGTTCCTTGGGTGAGATTTTTATTGATATGCATAAGGAGGGCGCGAGTTTTGGTGCCATGATGAATAACTTTGCAATCGCGATTTCAATCGGATTGCAATACGGAGTTCCACTCAGTATTTTCGTCAATGCCTTTGAAGGAACACGGTTTGAACCCTCAGGCTTTGTTGTTGGCAACAATAAAATTAAGTCAGCAATGTCAATCTTGGATTATATTTTTAAAGAATTGGCTTTGACTTACTTAGACCGACAGGACTTATCAAATGTAGCCCAAGAGGAAGATGCTGTCACTGACCGCTTTCGAGTCAACGATACTTCACAAGCTTTACAAAGTAATCATTCCGACGATACACAATCAATCAGTTCGGTCAATCAAAGTAGTGGTGCCGAAGTGATTGCAATGCAGAACTATCGCTCAAGCTCAGGATCTGTATCCAATCATTCAGCTGCATTGGGTTATTCTGGGGATGTGTGTGGCAACTGCGGAAATTATACCCTTATCAGGAGCGGTACATGTATGCTTTGTAAAACCTGTGGATCAACTTCTGGATGTAGTTAACACGCTTTAATTGAATCAATATTACAACCGAAGTGCGACTCAATCCTATCATTAGCTTGCGCACGAAATAGGGGAGGGAAATCAAGAATATGTTAGCTTGTATTGGTTCCTCGCCCCATTCCGACTACTCCAGTCCGAGCGATTTCAACTAAACCCAATGGTTCCATCAATTCCGAAAACTTGTTGATTTTTTCGGTCACACCGGTGATTTCGAAAATAAAACTCTCAAGTGTTGAATCGACAACTTTTGCTCTGAATATGTCTGCCAAGCGAAGTGCTTCAACTCTTTTCTTGCCATGACCGCGTACCTTTAACAAGGCCATTTCTCTCTCAACCGATGGCCCTTCAATGGTTAAATCATGCACTTCATAAACTGGAATGATCCGAGCTAACTGCGCTTTAATTTGTATAATCACCGAGGGCTTGCCACTAGTCACAATTGTGATGCGGGATAATTTACCGACGCGATCAACCTCGGAAACAGTCAAGCTCTCAATGTTATAGCCACGACTCGAAAAAAGACCAATGACCCGAGCCAGTACACCGGCTTCATTATCAACCAGCACTGTAATGGTATGAGTTTCATTGATGTCCTGATTAGGACTTCGCAGATCATAGGCTGACTTCCGGGATGTACCCTTTTTGATTTTAAGTGAATTCATGACATTTTCCCTTATACGAGGACTGAACCTTGATCGTTGCTATCCTGATTCGCATCATCTGAACTATCAACAGAGAAAATCATTTTGTTGTGCGGTTCACCTGATGGAATCATTGGAAAACAATTTTCATGAGCGACAACTAAGCAATCTAAGATTACCGGCCCATCAGTTTCAATCATTTCAATGATCGCTTCTTCAAGCTGCGCAGGGTCAGAAACCATAATTCCTTTACAACCAAAAGCCTCTGCGAGTTTAACAAAGTCTGGTAAAGCCTCTGACCATGATTGACTATACCGCTCACCGTGTAATATTTCTTGCCACTGCCGGACCATACCCAGTCTCTGATTATTGACAATAAATTGCTTGACCGGCAAGCCGTACTGAATTGCTGTTCCCATCTCCTGCATATTCATAAGCCAACTGGCATCTCCAGCAACATTAATTACAAGTGAATCAGGATGGGCAACTTGAACACCGATTGAGGCCGGCAAGCCATACCCCATTGTTCCGAGCCCACCTGAAGTCATCCACCGGTTTGGCTCGTTAAACTTCATGAATTGTGCCGCCCACATTTGGTGTTGACCGACATCAGTTGTGATAAATCGGTCGTAGTCCTTGGTCAGCTCCTCTAGTAAGTCAATTGCATATTGTGGTTTGATGGAGTCCTGGTTGGTTTCATAGTGTAAACAATCGGTTTTTTTCCATTCGGCAATTTGTTGCCACCACTTGTTTACTTCCGACGAATTGGTTTTACTACCACGGCTTCGCCATGAACTAAGGATTTGTTGCAAGATATTTCCGGCATCGCCAACGATCTGAATTTCAGTTGGAATCACTTTATTGATGGACGATCGATCAATATCAATATGAACCTTCACTGACCCTGGACTAAAATCACTAACCCGACCAGTAATCCGGTCATCAAAGCGAGCTCCAACATTAATCATGAGGTCGCACTCGTACATAGCCAGATTCGCCTCATAAGTACCATGCATTCCTAACATGCCAAGCCAATTCTTGCCATTTGCTGGGTAAGCACCAAGGCCCATTAAAGTAGATGTGATAGGAAATCCTGTTTCATTAACCAGCTGGCGAAGTGCCTCACTGGCTCCCACACCTGAATTAATAACGCCCCCACCCGAATAGATGATTGGCCGCTCAGAGGTTTCAATTAAACCAATAAGGTATTCGATTTCATTCAAATCGCCGTCTATTTTAGGTTGGTATTTACTTGTAAACGAATTGTCAAAGGGCTGGTAAGTTCCTTGAGCGAATTGAACATCCTTTGGAATATCAACAAGCACCGGTCCTGGTCGACCATGGGTTGCAATATGAAACGCTTCATGAATAGTGTTGGCCAGTTCATCAGTTTCTTTAACTAACCAGTTATGCTTTGTACAAGGGCGAGTAATACCCACTGTATCAGCCTCCTGGAAAGCATCATTACCAATCATAAAGGTGGGAACTTGTCCTGACAAAACAACGAGTGGAATTGAATCCATTAAAGCATCAGTCATTCCCGTGACGGCATTGGTTGCGCCTGGGCCTGATGTCACCAAAACAACTCCAGGCTTGCCTGTGGAACGAGCATAACCTTCAGCGGCATGCACTGCACCTTGTTCGTGCCTGACTAAAATATGGCGAATATGATTTTGTTTAAAAATATCATCATAAATTGGCAGTACCGCACCACCGGGGTATCCAAATATAATATCAACATCATGGTCCTTTAGAGCCTGTATTACGATCTGTGACCCAGCCATTTTATGGAATTTACTAGCGTTTGTATTGGCCTTATTCATAACGTGTACCTTTTGTGTTTCAGGGTATAATTTTTGGCTAAATTTATTACATTACCTGCCCGATGCACTCATCAATACTAATTGCAATCATATAATAACTGTGGGGATAACATCAAACACAGTGTTTATTGTGCGGAATTAGACTGAGAGAAATTAGAACAGATTATTGATTTAGATGGGTGGATAGCTCGTGAGAGCCACCCACATATTGACCATTTAGCCAAATCTGTGGCACGGTAATTGGTGTCTTTGGGCCGACAATCGGCTTAACACGTGCAATCATTTCGTAAAGTGAAAAAGGCTCTTGAACTACATCATGGTAATAGTAATCAATATTTGACTTGTCTAATAGGTGTTTGGCTTCAATACAATGAGGACATGATAATTTGCCATAAACACGATTACCGCTGATTGTTGAATTTTTTACATAGGATTTCACGACCGCCTCAGTCAAAATCCCGCGGTTCAAAGCATATCCCTGACTAACAACTTTGTTATCAACCATTACAATTGGTGCGTGCCAACCACCTTTAACAAGGGGCTTCCACCATTCAGTCAGCCATTCTTTGATTTTGAGTTCAACCGGTATACCAGCCAGTTCATTCGCAATAGTGTCTTGAATAATATCAACAGATAGGGTGCACTCACCACAAGGAATCTTAACCTTGAAAGGGCCCCACGCACCTGCCCATCGGTAAATTACAATTTTTACTTTAGGTGCATTCTGCATTCGTTCATTTCCGCTTCAAATGACAAATCAAATCATCATGGTACAAAGAGTAAGTCAATTATAAGGGAGTTCAACTGTTCAAACAACATCTAATTATTGAGAATTAATCAGTGTCGCAATCGCTTTGGTACCACTTGGATAGAAAAAGTCATTCCAAGCGAACCATCTTAAGTCGTCATGGCCTTCCTGATTATTCAAGGATAACGGCACTAGGTATTATCTTCTCTTTGTCTTCCTTTACTAAAAAAACCCTCAAACTTCTTTTTTTCCACTCGAAATTTATGAGAAGCTCCTCTCTTGATTTCGTCAAGTTTTTCTTGGTTAACTAACCCTTGGGCCTTTTCTTTAAATTCAATGTCACTTCCTAGCCGCTTGGTCCAAAGCAGGAAAAATAAGACAATGACTCCAAGTAACCAATTCCAAAGGAATGCAATGACCATCAAGCCAATCCAACTTAATCGACCTAAACTATCCATCCAATCGGTAAATCGAGAAAACAACTGGTAAACTTTTTTCATAACCTTTGCCTAAATCTTCATTCCAAATGTTAACTATGCAATTAAAGTATTGACTTAATTTGACTATTCAAGAAACCCCTGACCGTTGCTAATCAAATAATGATGAATGGGTTTAGCTAAATTATTTGGTTGACTGATACGGATAGATATTTTTTCGGTCAGCACCGATTTGTGCAAGGTCAAATTCAGTCGTTTGATATATCCGATTGACCCAATTTGAATAAAGTAAATGCCCATTGCTTCGCCATCGGTTGATTGGCTGTGCATTTGGATTATTGTCTGGGAAGTAGTTTTGAGGCATTTTTACGGTATCTGGAATCGCCTTTTGGTCTCTATCAAACTCGTTCTTGAGCGTTTCAGTTTCATATTCAAAGTGATTCATAATGTAAAGGGCAGGGTACTTTTTATCTTCAATCAGGCATGGACCGGTTTGGGGAGAACCAAGCAGAGTTTTTAATTCTAAAGTTTGATCAATATCCTTTTGATTGACCCCAGCCCAGCGGCTGATTGGGACAAGAATTTCATCCGAAAACCCTTTTAAGTAGGATGACGTTTTGGCATAATTGGTCATCGGATAGCAACCAGAAATCTTATCCTTAAAATTGACCTTTGGCAGTTTATGCCAATAATTCAGCATCGCCATTCCGCCCCAACAAATCCCGAATGTTGAATGAACGTGGTCAACCACCCAATCAAAAACCTCACACATTTCGTCCCAGTAGTCAACTTGGGCAAATTCAAGTAATTCAATTGGTGCGCCGGTAATTATGAAACCATCGAACTTTCGGGGTTTAATCTCTTGAAAGGTCAGGTAGAATTCTTCTAGGTATTCTTTCCGAGTATTTTTTGACTCATGAAAGGTCATCCGTACCAAGGTAAAGTTGACTTGAAGTGGAGTTGAGGCAATCAAGCGAATGAATTGGGTCTCAGTATCCTCTTTATTAGGCATCAAGTTTAACAACCCGATTTCCAGTGCACGAATGTCTTGTTTCAGGGCTCTTTGTTCGGAGATTACACGAACACCTTCTTTTTTTAGAATTGGGAAGGCAGGTAGGTTATCTGGAATGACGATTGGCATAATTAGGTACTCTAATTGTTGACTTTTTTGTCAATTGCGTCGGCTACTAATGAGTCGAATTCCTCAGCACTTTCAAGCCTAGAAACATCCCGACAGTCGATCGTGATTCCCCAGTTCTTAGCCATCGCTTCGTAGCGAGGAATTCGATGCTTAATGAGCTCCTTATATAAATTTGAACTGAATTCATCCGGATTTAGGGTTGCTATATCCACATCCTTTAGGTGTTTACTAATAAAATCGGGGGGATAATACATGGGCTTGGGTTTCTGTGCAAATCGCTTGAGAAGTTCTTCATTTTGATCTTCTGTTGCTTCAAGCCAAATTGGCAACATACATTCAGCTAGAGAACTCATGAGTTTATTATTTTTATCAAAGGGATCAAGAATTTCGCATATGGATCCTCCCGTATCACAAACAAAATGCTTATAACCATAGATCTCTTGAGCACGGCAAATAAACCTTTTTGTATCCTCTAGAGATCGAATCTCACCTTCGCAATGAATTTCTTGCCTTTGAATAAACTCATCAAGACTGAGGCCACCTTGGTCTTTTGCACCTAACTTGCCGATATACGTTGATAGAGGGTCAAGGTTATTAAATGTAATATTGGAGCCAATATAGATTGAATCGGATTTTAATAGCTTCGCCAGGAAGTCATTTTTCATAGCCTCCAGCTTAAAGTTATCAACGATATACTCGCCGAGGTAACGAGTTCCAATGCGGTAATCCACTGAATAATGATACCAATCACCAGTATTCCTCAGCATATTTGAGACATGGGTTTTACCCACTCCTGACATACCAAACAGCATCACTTGCTTATGTTCAGCCTGGAGCCATTCTTTAGCAGAACCGTAATACATTTCTACTTATATCCATAAAAGTGTTTCGACAAAAAGAGGGCAACCCATTTCAAGAATATTGCAATCTATGAGTTAAAGTGACACGTTTCAAAGCACTAACTACATAAGTAATTTGATTGATTTAACAATCTGATTATCAGGAGTATATTTTGTGTGCTCGGGTTACTCACGGTAGACTTACTTGATTATCAGGTGATTATTTCTAAAATATCCAATATCTTTAGTATATCTTTCATATCTAGCTTGATTGATCCAACCCTAAAATCAATCTAATGTCTGTTTCCATAAAATTTCAACGCTTATGAAGATAGTTTACTCCCAATAACTTTAGCAAATCAACTTTAGGGTAGGGCGGTTGGTATGATTGGAATGCGAAATGATGTATCAACAACTAACTGATAATAGATAATATTCTGGTCGATCGGGAGCTTATATTGTGGCACATCAAATGCTTATCTCTAAAGAGAGAAATCACTATAAAACTATAGTTGGAAAGAAAACAGCAACTCTCATTCTTTACCAGAAAGTCATCCTAGCTTACAAAATCTGTTCAAAATTTTATATAACAGAGCATTACTTCAAATAACAATATTCTTGACCCCTTTGCTGGAGCAGGCGTTGTTTACTGCATTAATTTAATCTTTAACGGGTGATTTTGTTCATTTAATTCCAGTTTTAATTGACTAAGAATCTGGAATGTTCTGACCATTTTTCTTGTTCCCCAGTAGCTCGCCTTTTCAAGTAGGTCTCTCTTGATTCCTCAGTCCCAGGACCAGTACGACCTCCGCTACACCGCATCAAGGTCAGGTTCTTCTGCGCACCGTTCTCCGCCAGCCCGAGCCGCTTAAAAAAAGGAGTGTCGGGGGTTACCCCCGAACACTCCGGCATTATTGTGAACGTCATCACACCCCACAACACTTTCAGTCAACGCATATATCCACCATAAAGAATGGAAGAATTCAATCCTCTCGGTCTGTCCCTATTCAAATCGATATAATATAAAAAACAACACCTGGTTGGATTAATCGGGTTGATGCAGAAATACACCATGTTAAAAATGGGATTGACCAGATGACAATCCTCATATTTATCTTGCTATTTTGGATGGGAGTTTGGAGGTTGAATATCTACCTTTCTAAATTGCCACCAAATAATGTTATTAGAGTAGCTATTCCACCTATATTTGGCTTATCCCTTCTGGTTATCTGAGAAGGGACAGTAAGGGCCTTTGATGTTCTAGGAGTGACCTTCCCACCGTCTAGTACAATTGGTTTAACCTTTGCCAATAACCTTGATATTTTGTGGGTAGATTTGGTACAAACTGTATTCAAGGGTGCTTAATCAGGGTATTTGATTGGATGCGGCTCGGCAATATTTGTTGCAATTGCTGTAAATCGCTATCCATTCCTTCAAAAGGGGATTCTGCCTAGACAGCTTTGCAGTAGCATTACCTATAGGGCACCTCTATAAAATCCCAAAATCAGGATTCACTTGTTTTTACCTTTGAAAAAATTATGATTATTCTGAATAATTTCTTCTCCTTTGGGTCACATTCATTCAATAATCTTCCCCAAAAAGGTAAAAATTGACCCTTTTCCATCGTTTCCTAGGCCTAATCACACACCTAGCCTCTACATTGGCACTACTCAGACCAACAAATCTCCATGAAGGTATTTTCTAATTTGGAATAAATAGACGTGCCCTATAGTCGGTACTGCCCCAATTTTTGTCATGGGGTTTGGATTTGGGTGGCAATCCAAGGCAGCTATCGTCGGGACATTGTTCTTGTGGGTTGTTTCTTTGGGTGAACAAAGGGTTACATTCTGGCACCCTTCACAAAGAAAATGACAATATGAATTAATGTAATCCTTTAATTTGTTCAAAACCAGTTTGAACAATCAATAAACAGTGATTAGCAAGCTTTTTCGGGTTTAAGTAATTTGATGCCTAAACTCGTCGTTCGTGAATGGTATTGGGTGGAGAATAATAACAATAGAACGAGCGTTGGATTCGTGGCACACAATTATCTGAGGCAAATAATTTTCTTAAATATTTTCCGGGGTATAAATCTCAAAGTCAAGGATTTCCATACATGCCCTAGAATTTGGTCCGTTGTTTTTTGAATTAATCATTGCCGTGATAGTCGCATTGACAAAAACCTTCATAGGATGTGAGATAATCATGGTTAATGTTCCATTTATCAAACCCGACCTAGTCTCATCAAACAACTCGTAACCAATTACAACAAAATCTTCTCGCTTGAACTCTTCCCGGAGAGCGGTTAATACCCCTGTAATTCCTCCACCTGATACATAAAGTCCAGCCAGGTCATGATGCTCCTTAAATAGATTCTCGACTAGTTCTCTCCCAATTACAGCCGATTCATAAGTTGGCTGAGCTTCTAATAATGTAAAGGCTGAGTTATGTTCCCGAAAATAAGAACGAAATCCACTTTCGTTGATTTCTTGGTTTCGATACCGATGGTTCCCTATCAAGATACCAATCTTTCCGGGTTGATAGACAATCTTATCAAAAGCCCAAGCGGCGGTACGGCCAACTTTCCAGTTATCAAGCCCAACATAACCCACATCACCTCTTGCTGATAAAGGTGCAATGAGAGCCGTAACTGAAACCCCACTAGAAAGAACTTTGTCAATGGCATCAGCAACTAATGGATGTTGGGCCGCCACAAGAGCCACAGATTCACATTTTTTCCCCAATTCAATCAATTTTTCGGAAACATTTTCTGGGGAAAGTCCATCAAGATACTCCAAGGTTAGTTCAACGTTAAGGTCCTTGTTGACCTCAACCTCTTTCATGAACACATTGCCTAAATCTTGATAAAACGGTCTATCTCTCTGGAGAAGTAAAATGCCAAGCTTTGAAACTTCTTTTGGGTCTTGAAGGGTTTGAGTGATTGTTCCAACACCATAAAAATCAATTGCTTTTGCAGCATTCAGTACCCTTTCTTTTGTCGGTTTTCTAACAAGCTCTGGTTTATAAAGAACCCTATTTACTGTGGACACAGAAACACCAGATGCCTGGGCCAAGTCAGAAATTGTTGGGCGTTTCATTATGTTGACAAAGTAACTATCATTTTGAGTAAATTTGATATAATTTGATACAAATCTTACGAATTGTCAAATGTCAAAAAATATCACTTTATAAGGATTATGATATATTATGATAAAAATTTGGCTTCAGATGTAATTCTCTTCTTGACAGGTAAATTTGTGAATATGCTATAATTTGCGGGAACACCATTATAAGGGGGATTTAATCAATATTGATTTATGGATGATCTGAAGTACGGAATCCGAGATAAGCAAGGAAACTGGGCACCAAAGGAACCCTTGGAGATTGGGCCTTTTTGGGATGCAAAATGGCACAAAATGGGGAATTTTATGGTCGAGTTCATTTGGCCCTGGAATACTTTTCATATGGTACTAGCCCTGCTCTATTGGTTTTTTGTCATTCCTGAGGTTGAGACATTGAAGACTCTTTCTTGGGGGTGGGGACTGTATCTTTTCATAGCGAATGCGACAGGCATCTTTGTTCTATATGGGGGGATTGAGCTTTTCTATTATGTCCAACGGAAACAGGGGAGGCGTTTCAAATACAATGCGAAATTTCCGTCCGACCACCCTTCTTCTGTGTTTTGGTTCAAAAGTCAGAATTTCGACAATTTCTTACGGAGCTTCTTTTTCGGAATTCCGGTCTGGACCTTGGTGGAAGTTTTCATGCTTTGGTGTTTTGCCAATGGTTATCATGTCTTTGGGTGGATTGATTGGCAGAATAATTGGCTTTGGCTAGTCGTTCTAACGTTGTTTGTACCAGCAATTCACGAGATTCACTTTTTCTGCATTCATTGGCTTATCCATAGACCTTTTCTTTATAAACATGTGCATTCTGTCCATCATAATTCAATGAATCCTTCACCTTGGTCTTCACTCTCCATGCATCCAGTCGAGCATTTGCTTTTCTTCGGGGAGGTAATCTGGCATCTGCTGATTCCATCAAATCCGATTGTAATGTTGTTCAATATGCATGTAGTGGGCTATGGTGCAGTAAATGGCCATATTGGATTTGAAAAGCTTGAGGTAACCGAAAAAACAGCGGTTAATAGCCATGCCTATGCTCATTACCTACACCACAAATATTTTGAGGTAAACTACGGAGCCGATGGCCTTGTACCCCTAGATAAATGGTTTGGCTTATGGCATGATGGAACGAAGGAGGCTGATGAAAGAATGAAAGCTCGCTTCAGATTGAAGAAACAGAAATTAAATAGTTAACAAGTTATTCAGGTCAACAAGTAGAACGAGGTGGAAAAGGAGGTGGAACTACTCGCTAGTAAGTTTTTTCTCTGTCAGGTTGCAGACCGAGGGAATATTTCAGTTAAGTTGCATTGAGTTGCATGCCCAAACCCAAGGAAAGCCTTAATACGGTTTATTCTTACTTGGGTTTGGGGACGCAAGTCTGCGAGTTAAACCTCATTAGCAAAGAATGAAATTGAAGGAGAAAAAGAATGAAATTCTTGAAAGTGGTATTTACCGTTGCCGTAATGGCTATTGTAACTTCAGGAGCTATGGCTCAAAATATTGCAGTAATTGCAGGATCAATTGAAGATGCTTTTATGAACAAGATCAAGAAGGGTGTTGATGATGCTGCACTAGTGGTAGAGGCAAATGGGGGGTCGGTGAACTACCTCAGAACCCAGAACTATGAAAATTTTGGGCCAGACTTGGTTACTTTGATCAATCAAGCAGTAGCCCAAGGGGTAGATGGAATTGCCATTCCAGTTTGGGTTCCAGATGCACAGGTTCCAGCCTTGCAGGCTGCAGCCGATCAAGGTGTTGTAATTATGCAGTACAATTCTGGGTTTTCGGTCAAAGACGAAATTAGAGCATTGAACTATTTTGGTTCTGATGAATATATCGCAGGTAAGGCTGGTGGCGATTATCTGGCTAAGGCTGGTGCCAAGCATATCCTTTGCCATATTCAGACTCCCGGAGCAATTAATTTGGAAACTCGTTGTCAAGGCGTAACAGATGGTGCCGAACCGCACGGGACCAAAGTAACAATATTGCGTACACCGCCAAATTTAGACGGTGATGTAACTGGAACAGCTGAGGCAATGAAAGCTGAATTCATAGGGGATTCCTCTATTGATGCGATGATAAGCGGGGGAGATTTTGGTGCAGCCGCAGGGGCCAATGCAGTTGCTCAAATCGGTGGCAGCCAGATGGTAAGTGCTTTTGATTACAGTCCGGCCTCACTTGATCGAATTTCGGCAGGTACACAAGTAATGGCAATTGACCAACAACCCTATCTACAGGGATTCTTGGCAACCTCCATGTTGTTTGCCAACCTTAAGTTTGGTACTGAGATTACAACTGATCCGGTATTGACTGGTCCTGCCATCGTTGATGCTTCTAATGTAAATGCGGTAAAAGCAGGTGCTGATCTGGGCGCACGCTAAATGGATTCAGACCCAGGCCGGTAATCCGGCCTGGGTTTTGTATTTTGGTTCTACCAAAGGTATATAAAAAGAAGCAAACTTTGAGGGGGAGTATATGAACGATCACATGCAAGACAAATCTAATGCGCCACAAACTGTTTTGAGTGGTATCCTTGCAGTGGCTCGTCGTCCAGAAGCTGGTGCTTTTGGAGGGCTAGTGATAATTTTTCTTTTTTTTAGCTATTTTGGGTGGGATAGGAATTTTCTTAGTGCATTGGGTACTGCAAGTTGGATGAATTTTGCATCAACAGTGGGAATTATCGCCATCCCGGTTGGATTTTTAATGATATCAGGTGAACTAGACATATCAGTTGGAGCAATGATCCCGGCAGGTAAAATGGTGCTAGCCATTGTGGTTGGGTATTATGGGCTGAATATTTGGCTCGGAGTGTTAGTCACATTACTCATAGCCGGATGTATAGGTTGGGTCAACGGCATACTTGTGACACGAACAAATGTTCCCTCACTAATTGTTACCCTTGCCACTCTCTTTGCAGTAGCAGGCTTGACTTTATTTTTATCCATATACCTAACCGATACGACCCAGCTTGGTTTGCAGGATAGTGATACGGACGCCTTATCCGAATTTGTATTTGGATCTTATCACGCTCTAATGATTGGAGGAAGCGAAAGCCAATTGACACTTTGGCGTGGGCTACAAAGTTCAGTATTCATTTGGTTTATATTCGCTGTTTGCTGTTTTTTCTTTCTACATATTTCGCCATGGGGGAATTGGATCTTTGCTCTCGGTGGGGATCAGGAAAGTGCTCGTAATGCAGGTATTCCAATTAATCGATTGAAGATTAGTTTGTTCATGCTTTGTGCAATGTCTGCTGCCTTGGTAGGCATATGTGAAACAGTTTTATCAAATTCTGCAAGTACAACCACTCAGTTTACAATGATTTTTAATTCAATAATTGCTGTCGTAATTGGTGGTGTATTGCTTACTGGTGGATTTGGAAGTGTTGCTGGAATCTTTTTCGGAACCTTGACACTAGGGATGGTGCAACAGGGGATCAACTATACGAGTTTTGACCGAAATTTGAGCTCACTAATTATCGGAGCAATGCTTCTGATTGCCGTTCTAATGAACAACTTATTCCGCAACGTGGCGACAAGTGCCTCAACAAAACAATAAGTGATTGCCAAAATGCAAAATAATACACCGGTGCTGGAAACCCACTATGTTAATAAAAGTTTTGGACATATCGACGTTTTACATAATATCAATATAAAAGTTCATGAAGGGCAAGTTCTCTGCCTTTTGGGAGACAATGGTGCAGGTAAGTCCACCCTGATTAAAATTCTTTCAGGAGTTTACCAACCAACCCGTGGAAAGATTGCGATGGATGGAAAAACTATTAATTTTATCCGTCCAAAGATTGCCCAGGATATGGGAATTGCCACTGTTCATCAGTTTGGGGGTACATATCCTTTAATGTCTATCGGTCGAAATTTCTTTGCCGGATCTGAACCGACAAGGGGGTGGGGCCCCTTCAAGATATTTGATCGAAAAAAAGCCAATAAAATCGCTATCCATGAAATTCAGAATTTCGGGATTACCAGGATGGATGATGGAGACAGAATGGTTGGAGGGCTTTCTGGGGGCGAGCGGCAATCACTTGCAATTGCCCGTGCTGTATATTTTGGAGCTCGAGTATTGATTCTCGATGAACCAACTGCGGCTCTCGGGGTAAAACAAGCGGCCCACGTCCTGCGAATTGTTAACGAGGCAAAACGGCGAGGACTTGCTGTAATCTTTATTACGCATCAGGTTATGCATGCACTCGCAGTTGGTGATCACTTTGCAGTATTAATTCGAGGTTCAATTGCCGCTGATTTTATTAAGGGCGAAAAAACCCGTGAAGAAATTACAGATCTGATGGCAGGTGGCGAAAGCATGGCTGACTTGGAAGAAGCTATTGATATTTATTGATAGGTCGAAGCTGTGAGCGTAAGACTAGCTTTGATCGGTGCTGGTTTGATGGGGAGCGGTCATGCCAGTATAGTTGCAAAATCCTTACCTGGGGCTTCCTTGCATCTTATCTGTGATTCAGATTTCAAACAAGCTCGTGCCGTTGCCGATGAGTATGGTTCTCAGGATGTTGCCACTGACCCCTATTCGGTAATTTCCCGGCCTGATATTGACGCTGTAATCATTGCAACTCCGGATGACACCCATGCTCCCCTCTCATTGGCTTGTATTAAAGCTGGAAAGCGAGTGCTATGTGAAAAACCCCTTTCACAAAGTTCTTCGGAATGCATTTCGGTAATGGAAGTAGAACAATCAGTTGGTGAACAATTTGTCATGTTAGGTTTCATGCGTCGATTTGACCAAGCTTATATGGAGATGAAGGAAGCAGTTGACCAGGATCAATTGGGGCGAGTGTTGATGATGCATAATTATCACCGGAATGTAGAAACCCCCACCCCAGATTTTACTAGTGCTATGGCCATTACCAATTCCGCTTCCCATGAATTCGATGTAGTACGTCATGTTCTTGGTGTTGAGTATTATTCAATTAATTCCCATAAAGCCCGACGTTTGGATGGAGTAGTTGAACCTGTCCTGATGATACTTGAAACAACTGATAATCAAATTGTATCGATAGAGATCAACAACAATGCCTCATATGGCTATGACATTCAGGCTGAGATTGTGGGAGAGCAGGGGTCTATTTCGGTCAACAATATAGCTTTTACAAAAACTGATAGAAATCTTGCATCATTTACACGCTATGATTCTGATTGGCGGAGTCGATTTCAGGAGGCTTATTTACGCCAAAATTATGCATTTCTGGGATTTGTTGAAAGTGGAATCTTCCCTGAAATGGCATCGGATTGCTGGGATGGCTACTGTGCTGCTAAAGTTGCAGAAGCCGGTGTTGAAGCCCTAGTGACAGGAATGAAACAAACAATTGAAATGATTGAAAAGCCAAAACTTTATCAAGCAAAAAATGGGGTGGGAATTGAAACTGGGTTTTGTCTCTGACAGTCTCGGAGCAATGTCACTTGAAGAATTACTCACCAATGGTGCCAAGTTGGGTGTCAGTGGTATTGAAATTAATACCTGTGGCTGGTCCACGGCACCACATTTTGATCTACAAGAGATGTTAGGTAATACTGAGAAACAAAGAAAATTCAAGGAGGATTTTGAAGATAGAGGGTTGGAAATCATTGCTCTAAACGCCAATGGTAACCCTCTTCATCCCATAGATTCAAAACAAGGTGATGATCTAAAAAATACCATCCGAGTTGCTGGTGAAATGGGTATCAAAAAAATATGTGCCATGTCTGGCTTACCGGCAGGGTCACCATCTGATACAACTCCAAATTGGACCGTTTCTTCATGGCCACCTGAGACCCAAGACATTTTGAATTACCAATGGAACGAAATACTAATTCCATTCTGGTTGGATATTGTAAAGCTGGCCCAGGATTTTGGTATTGAAAAAATAGCAATAGAACTCCATGGGAACCAGTGTGTTTACAACGTACCCACCTTATTAAAATTACGAAAAGCCGTAGGGCCTATTATTGGAGCTAATCTTGACCCTTCCCATTTATTTTGGATGGGAGCAGATCCACTTGTAGTTGCCAAAGCACTTGGCGAGGCAATACACCATGTCCATGCCAAGGACACAATGCTGAATTCACAGGTCCAAGCGATAACAGGTCTTCTGGAAAATGGGCCGCTCATGGATGTCAATAAAAGAAGCTGGTCATTTGTTACTCTTGGTTTCGGCCATGGTGAGGATTGGTGGAGAAAATTCTGCTACCAGCTCAAAATGTCGGGATATGATGGTTGGCTTGCAATCGAGCATGAGGATGTACTTCTGAATTCTCTGGAGGGATTACAGAAATCAGTTGACCTCTTAAAAGGAGTTATACCATTGGAACCTTCCGATTATCTTCCCCAGGAAATCTGAATAATGAACCGTGACTATAACCCCTTTAGGCTAGATTCAAAACAATCTCTAGCAAATTCACAAATCGTGATACCCTCGTCAAAATGCTATCAGTTTGTTGGAAACAGCGTTATGAACCGGAAGCTAAATTTCTGTGACCTTTCTGGTTACGCAAAGCTCTTTATTTGTAGGTTCTGAATCAAAGTTGCAATTGGCATTCGCTTCCTCCAATCATTAGAGCGTAATTAGACCCAAATACAAATTCGGATAAGGCGTCCGTATCACTATCCTGCAACCAAACTGGGTAGTATCGGTTAGCCCATCTTTAACATTTTTCCCTCTCAAAAGTAAAATTAAGGCTCAATTCAACTGTTTTAACATACCCTTAATTTATAATATTACCATATACCTGATAGTTACGTGTCCAAGAGTCCTCCAAAACCTCTCCAAACCAACACTAAATCTCCAACATGTTAGATCAGAGCAACCAAATCAGGAACCACCAAAGACGGTTCACTACGCATGACCCATTGACTGGCGAGAATTCACGGCATGGTCAATCGGTCAAGCCAATGACCTTGCCGCTGACAACGACACGTTTTGCCTGTGCGGATAACACAACCCTCCATCTTCGCACAACAGCGACACCTGATGCTATCCAAACCAAGATCTATCAAAACATGGAACTATCACCACAGCTAATGAATGGACGCAAAGTCAGTGGTTTGACCTAGCATTGATGCGGTCAAAGGCGGGATGAAACCCGCATGACACTCAGAACATGATTGAGGGACTTAAGTGCCGGAAGTGCAACTTAGTAGTGCCCCTTGAATTTTAACATCCCCATTTCTATTGGCTTTCGTGCACTAAATATTAAAGATGGGCTAGTGAACGCACAATAATTGTACAGGATTGTCTACTTCATCCTGGTCAAATGGTGGACGTGTAATATTGCCATGGCGATTGGTCATATCACAAAGTACTGAACAAACTACTACAACGAAAAAGAAGCCATGGTCAATAGTTCGCAAGCGAATTGCCTTAGCAGTATTTGTGCTATCTGACAATGATACAAATGCAATTCAACTGAATTCCATATTATCAACTTTGAACAACAAATACTTTGTAAGTTGGGAAAGCGAGGTTTTTGGGATTCCGTTTTCATCAAAGTTGTTATCAGATAAATAATCCTCAAAACATTTTTGAAGTTCTTCCCATTCCTTGTCTATTGCTGCAAACCAAGCAGTATTTCTATTTCTACCCTTGCTAATTGACATTTGCCTGAAGACTCCTTCGTACGACAATCCCAATCTTTGTGCAGCATATCTGCTTCTGCGATTTAACGCATTACATTTCCATTCATAGCGCCGATAGCCATTTTCGAACGCCCATTTCATCATCAGGTACATAGCTTCAGTACCTTCTTTGGTTCTTTGGAGTAACGGTGAATAGTTGATATGTCCGACCTCAATTGAACCATCTGGTGGGTTTATTCGCAGATAACTTGCCACACCAACAGATTTTTTATCAGAAGTTCTGACAATTGAAAAAAATATTGGGTCATCTAAAGCTGTTACTTTACTTACCCACTCTTCGTAGCTTTCCAAAGTATTGAAGGGTCCATAGGGTAAATATCTCCAGTTTTGACCCTCAGTATCTATTGCATTGGCGTCAAACAAGTCTTTTGCATGCTGCGAAACATCTAATGGTTCCATTTGTACTGAAATGCCCTTCAATATTTGTCCCTTTGGGTGAGGAGGGATAACAAAATTTTCTACAACAAAATCCTCTTTCATTACATTCCAAAAAATAATGAACTGTTTTGCTTTGCCTTTAGGATTTGTAATAGTTCAAGCAGTTTGTAAGATTGCCTGTCAGGAGGCAAAAAACAATACGCAATTGTTAGTAAGGTTGTTCTATAACTCTATGATAAAAATAAAATTGTGCTCTTTTATTACTTCTCGGTAGTAACCGTTGAGTTCAATGAAATTTATTTCAACCAATTAGAAATTTTTTATTTTCTTAATCATCACCTTCACTTGCATTATATCGTTTATAACGGTCATATATGGATTCTCCATCTTTCATCCAGTAAGCACGGCCATTGACCTTATATCTATGCCCTTTTCTGCGCTCTAAGATGTTTGCTGCTTCACTTGCGCTAACAATTTTACCCTCGAACTTGACCTTGTTTCTTGAAATTACTCTTGCAGTAATGCTTTTATCTTTTGAATAGAAAAGAACATCACCTTCGTAAACATGTGCTTCAGCAAAGGTGTAGCTTTTTTTTTCACCACTCCTTTCACCGATTCTTGGAGTAACTTCACGTCCGTTAGTAAGCTTGAGGGCAGAAATTACTTTTTGTGCATCAATCAGAAAAAATTCTTTTTTATTACTCACTCTAGCTCCAGAAAATGCATCATGAACATTCCTCTCAACAGTGGCATCATTTTCAACTTCGACAGCGTATTCACAACGAAATGCATATGGTACGCTCGAGTTGTCAAGTTGTCTCTTCAGATCTTCTAAATCACTAGTACGACCAACTTTAACGTATTTATCAAACGCTGGATTGGTTAAAACATAAACGACACCCATCAATTTTCTCCTATTTTGCGTATGGTTAACTTCAGTGACACTTTTTTTACACCATTCATATTATCACACGCCTTTGGCCACGTTGCATTATTTATCTGAGTGACATTCCAACACGTGGTAGTAAGTCTATCCCTGCACCAAGCTTACTAGTATCACGCCTTCATTGAATTGATGGGTAAAGGCGAGATACTAGGAAGAAATGCTGCTCTCAATTAATTGGTGTTGACTGTTTACAGAATGACAAAGAATAATGCAAATTAATTACATCACTTC
>MKWU01002013.1_pt1 | contig 32423 bp, 26 predicted proteins | sample 809101 | NCBI WGS metagenome assembly MKWU01 (sample SAMN05860141, study PRJNA318959) | sponge metagenome | host: Aplysina aerophoba | place: Slovenia: Piran, Adriatic Sea, Gulf of Piran | collected 2013-05-07
GAGACGGGACGAAGCGGGAGCTGGGGGTTCATCGCGGCCGAGCGTATCACCGGCTTGGCGGAGCGACCGGTCGAGCGAGCGGCGCAGGGCCCTCGCATCCCCGACCTGCTACCGTCACGCGCGACACAATGGAAGCGTCATTGCTCGCGGTGCTCGGCGTGGTGGGGCTCGCCGCATCCGTTGTCGGCTTCTCGGCCCGACGGCTGCGCATCCCGGGCGTCCTTCTCTACCTCATTATCGGGGCTATTGCCGGCCCGGCTCTCCTCGATCTCGTCAACCCGGACGAGCTCGGGGAGTTCTTCACGGTGGCGCTCGAGGTCCTCGTTGCCCTGATCGTCTTCGAGGGCGCGTTCTCGATCGATCCCGAGGGCCTGCGCCGCACCGGCCGCGTCGTCCGCAACCTGCTCACGCTCGGCGTGGCGATCACGTTCGGGCTGGCGACGCTTCTCGCCGGGTTGCTCGGGGTCGTTCCCTGGGGGACGGCCTTCGTCTTCGGCGCTCTGGTCGTGGTGACCGGACCAACCGTGATCGGGCCGCTCGTCAGGCGTCTGCGCCTCAACGATCGCGTCGAGTCGGTGCTGCTTGCCGAGGGCGTCCTGGTCGATCCGCTGGGCGCGATCCTCGCGGTCGTGGTGCTCGAGCTGGTGCTGTCCGGGCTGCAGGCCGATCCCTTCCTCTGGGCGCCGTCCCGGCTCGGCGGCGGGGGGGGCCTCCGCCCCGCCGCGGCGGGGGCCGGCCGGGGGGGGGGGGGGGGCCCCCCCCCGGGCGGACGGCGGCGGCGCGCCCGCCGTCTGGCAGGTGCAGCGCATCCATCGCGAGGCCGACGAGCGCGACTCACTGCTGCTGCTCCTGGGCCTCGCCGCCTCGACGTTCGCGCTGGCGGAGATCCTGCTCGAAGGCTCGGGCCTGACGGCCATGGCGGTGATGGGTGTGGCGCTCGGATCGGGGCCGGTCCCGCACCGCGAGGCCATCTCCGGCACGCAGGACGCGCTCAGCCGACTTCTGGTCGCCGCCGTCTTCGTGCTGGCGACGGCGGCGGTCGATCTCTCTCTCGTCTCTGCACTCTGGCCGCGCGGATTCATCGTCGTCGCTGGCCTGATGCTGGTGGTACGACCGCTCGCCGTGTGGCTCTCGGCGCGCGGCTCCGACCTGACCCGCCGGGAGCGCCTCTACGTCGGCCTGATCGGGCCCCGCGGCGTGGTCGCGGCGGCGCTCGCCGCCTTCGCCGGCGAGGAGCTCGGGGCCGCGCAACGCGGCCCCGAACTGACGGCGCTTGTCTTCCTCACTATCCTCCTCACGATCGCGATCCAGTCGAGCTACGCCGGGCTACTCGCGCGGCTACTAAGGGTCGAGGCGATGCGGGCGTTGGTGGCGGGTGCCGGACAGGTGGGACGGCGGGTGGCGGCGCAGCTCGCAGCCGGCGGGCATGCCGTGCTGGTCATCGACACCGATACCGAGGCGGTGACGCGCGCCCGGGCGGAAGGGCTTCAGGCCGAACTCGCCGACTGCACGGACGCGGAGGCGCTCGGCCGGCTCGGGGCCGCCGATGTCGCGCTCTCGGTCGGAGTCACGAATTCCGATCAGGCCAACCTGCTCTTCAGCCAGTTCATGCGCTCGACGGGGATCGAGACCGAGGCGCACGCCGTCGTCGTGCAGCCGGGCTCACTCGAGGCGTTCCGTGCGGCCGGCGTGCACGCCGTGCGCCGCGACGAGGCCGTCGCGACCGCGATGATGGAGATGATGGGAAACCCGGCCATCTTCGACGCGCTCACCCACGACGAGCAGCGTCTGACGCTCGAGGTCCCGGTCGGTGGCTCCCTCGATGGGCGGCGCGTGATGGATCTCGGGCTTCCCCCAGGCGTGCTGGTCGTTCTCGTGGAGCGGGGTGCCGGCGAACTGGTACCGCGGGGTGACACGCCGCTCGAGCGCGGCGACCGGCTGCTGCTCTTCGGTCGGGCCGATGCGGTGCGTGGTGCCCGCGACGCCCTGATCGCCCTGACCTAGAGCGAACAGCGCCTCCCCGCTCGCCGCTGCTCCCGTAGAATGCGCCGGCCCGTGCGTCAGCCGCCGGGGCGACGCCGGTGCACGGGAGGGGGCGTGGATGGCCGGTCTCGCGATTCGGGGCGGAACGCTGCTCGACGGAACGGGAGATGCGCCCCTTCCCGATGCGACGGTTGTGGTCGACGGCGAGCGCATCGTTGCCCGCGGTCGCTCCGCCGACGTGGCCGTCCCCGAGGGCGCGACGGTGATCGAGGCTCGCGGGCGCACGATCCTTCCGGGCCTCATCGACATGCACGTCCACACGTCGCTGTGCGGCGAGGAGTCGTTCCCGCTCTTCCTGGCCCTGGGCGTGACGACGATCCGCGACTGCGCCGCCGAGCCCGCGCAGCTCCTGGCGCTCCGGGATCGGGTGGCGAGCGGCGACGTCGTCGGCCCGAGAATCCTCTCGATGGGACCGATCCTCGACGGATCGCCCCCGACATTCTCGCCCCCGCCGCCCGCGGGGCTGCGGGAGCTCGGCAGCGAGCGGGAGGCGCGCGCCGCCGCTGCGGCCGTCATCGAGTCCGGTGCCGACGGCCTCAAGCTCTACGCCCGGCTCCCGCCCCCTCTCGCGGCCGCGGTCCTGGAGGTTGCGCGCGGCCGCGTCCCCACCACCGGCCACCTCTCGCGCACGACGGCGCGCGAAGCGGTCCGTGCGGGGATCAGCTGCCTCGAGCACGTCCACGCCTCGCTCTACCAGGACGTCGTGCGTCCGGAGGACCGGCACGCCGCGGACTCGGGCAACGGCGTCATGCCGAATTACTGGAACTGGCTCGCGGGGGGATGGGCTCGCGCCGACCTCGACGCGCCGCATGTGCGCGAGTTTCTGGAGCTGCTGGTGGAGCGCGACGTCTCGCTCTGCGCGACGCTGATCATGATGACAGGGGGAATGGTGACGGAGGAGGCGGCGGAGGAGCCGGGGCTCTCCTACCTTCCCGCCCCGATGCGCGAGCGTCACCTGCCCGCCAACGCCCGTCGCGCCTGGGAGGAGCGCCGCGCCGCCGGCGCGAGGGCGGGGCTGCCGCTCCAGCACACCGACGTGGTGAACACGCAGACGCGCGCGCAGGAGCTCGACTTCGTCCGGCGGGCGCACGAGGCAGGGGTTCGGCTTGTGATCGGAACCGATGTCGGCGGCGCATCGATGCAGGTCCCCGGCTTCTCCATGCACCGTGAGATGGCGATCCATCACGAGGCCGGAATCCCGGCCGCAGACGTGATCGGGGCTGCGACCCGTGCTGCGGCGGAGGGGCTGTGGAGGCAGTCCGATCTCGGCACCATCGAGCCCGGCAAGCTCGCGGACATCGTGGTGGTCGATGGCGACCCGCTCACCGATCTCGATGCCGCGCGCCGAGTCGTCGCCGTCGTCGCCAACGGAGTTCCCCACGACCCGGAGGTGCTCCTCGATCAGGCACGGGCCCACGCGACCCCGGCGGCGTAGCGTGTCTTCCTCGCGGGGCCGTCTCGTGATCGGCGTGATCGGCGCAGAGGCGGCCGACGCGGCTCACGCGACTCTCGCACACGAGGTCGGGCGGGAGCTCGCCGAGCGCGGGCACACGCTGGTGTGCGGTGGCCGGGGCGGCGTCATGCGCGAGGCCTGCCGGGGCGCTCGCGAGGCAGGCGGGCTGACCGTGGGCATTCTCCCCGGCGACGACGCGAGCGAGGCCAACGAGTTCGTCGACGTCGCGGTGGTCACCGGGCTTGGTTTCGCGCGAAACACGATCATCGCGCGCACGGCGGAGGCGCTGGTCGCGGTGGGCGGCGGCTACGGGACGCTCTCGGAGATCGCCTTCGGGCTCCGCGCCGGGCGACCGGTGATCGCGATCGGCAGCTGGGAGCTCCGCGACGGCGGCGGCCGCGGGGGGGCGCTCGCCCCCCCCGCGGGAGGGGCGGCTAGCCACGCCGCTGGGCTCCGCGTCGGCGTCCCGATCACGCGGCGTCGTCGTGGCACCCCCGGCTCGATGCTCCCAGGGCGAGGCGGGACGATGCCTGCCGGGGAGCCAGCCCACCGGTTCCCGTTCCGGACGGCTGCTCCCTTCGACCACCGGTCGTCAGCGGTGATACCGTCCGGCGCGCACGCACGCGGGAGGAGCAGCAGGTGGAAACGGGGAGTTCGTCGGGGCCGCTTGGGGATCTCGTCGTGGTCGATGCGAGCGAGGGCGTGGGCGGCGGTCACGCCTCGCGGCTGCTCGGCGATCTCGGTGCCCGGGTTGTGAAGGTCGAGCCGCCCGGCGGGGATCGCCTGCGTGCGCTCGGTCCCTTCGCGCCCGGGGGCGAGTCACCCCGCGAGCTCGGCGGCCTGCACCTCGCGCTCGGCGCCGGGAAGGAGAGCGTGGTCGTCGACCTCGACGACGCGTCCGGCCGCGGGCGCCTGCTCGAGATGCTCGAAGGCGCCGAGATCTTCCTTGAGAGCGCGGAGCCGGGTGAGATGGCGCGGCGCGGTCTCGACTACGCGAGTCTGGCCTCCCGCTTCCCCCGCCTCGTCTACGCTTCGCAGACGCCGTTCGGCCAGGACGGCCCCTATGCGCGCCGGCGCTCAAGCGAGATCGTCGACTACGCGATGGGTGGCTACATGTACTTCTGCGGGGAGCCGGGGCGCCCGCCCCTGATGGTGCCGGGCTTCCAGGGCGAGCTCCACGCCGGGATGCAGCTCGCCCTCGGCGCCCTGATCGCACTGTGGCACGCGCGGCGCACCGGCACCGGCCAGCAGGTGGATGTCTCCACGTTCGAATCGATGCTGGGCGCGCACTGCTGGCTGACGACGCTCTGGACGCACAAGGGACTGGTGCAGGAGCGGCTCGGCTCGACCCTGATCCGCTGCTCGGACGGCTACGTCTACTGGATGGCGCCCCGTCCGGCGCTCGACCTGTTCGTGCTGATCGAGCGCTTCGAGCTGGTCGACGACCCGCGCTGGGTCGCGGCCTCGCGGGACGGGGCACTGTGGCGGGAGGCCGTGCCGGAGCTTCGTGAGATGTTCGAGGCGTGGGCGAGCCGTCACCCGAAGCAGGAGGTCTACGAGCGGGCACAGACGCTCAGGCTCAACGTCACGCCGGTCAATGACGCGGCCGACCTCATGCACGCGCCGGGGCTGCGCGAGCGGGGATTCTGGCGCACCGTCGAGCACCCGCTCGCCGGCGCTCTTGAGATCGCGGGACCGCCGTGGGAGCTCCGCAGCGGCCCCGTGGGGCCCCGTCGCGGGGCACCGCTCCTCGATGCCGACGCCGGCGCGCGCGTCGCGTCGCCGTCGTGGCCGGTCGCGCCGCACCCCGAGCTCGCCGGTGCTCTCCCCTTCTCCGGTCTGCGCGTGCTCGATGTCACGTCAAACTGGTCGGGACCGGTCGCCGCGCGTCACCTCGGGGATCTCGGCGCCGATGTCGTGAAGGTCGAGACTGCGGCTCGTCCGGCTGCCCGCGACAACCACCCGCCGCACGGCGAATGGTGGAACGACTGGTACAACCGCGCCGGCTCGTTCAACCTCCTGAACCGCAGCAAGCGCGCCGTGGGAATCGATCTGCGCAACCCCGAGGGCCGCGAGACGCTGCTTCGCCTCGTCGAGCGGGCGGATGTGCTCCTCGAGAACTTCGCAGCGCGCGTCATGCCGAACCTCGGGCTGACCTACGATGTGATCGCGGAGCGAAACCCGAACATCGTGATGTGCTCGATGCCGGGCTTCGGACAGCGCGGTCCGGAGATGAACTACACCGCCTACGGATCCAACATCGAGGCATCGAGCGGGCTTGTCGCCACGACCGGCTACGGTCCGCAGGAGCTGCAGGCCACCGGCTCGTTCTACGCCGACCCGATCACGGGCGCGCTCGGCCTCCTGGCGACGATCGCGGCCCTGCTGGCCCGGGAACGCGGGTCTGGCGGCGACTACGTCATCGCGACGCTCCTCGACTCCGGCGTGCTCTTCTCGGTCGACTCGCTGATGGAGTACCGGCTCGGGGGAACCGCGCCAGGTCCGCAGGCGAATCGCTCGCCACGCCGCGCCCCGCAGGGCGCCTACCGCGCGGTCGGTCCGGACGACTGGGTCGTGCTGGCGGTGGAGGACGAACGGCAGTGGCGGGCACTCTGCGATGTGATCGGGCGACCCGATCTCGCCGCTCGCCATCCGACGCTCGCCGACAGGCAGGATGCTCACGATGAGATCGACGGGGCGATCTCACGCTGGGCGGCGGAGCTGGATCACCAGGAGGCGACGCGGAGGCTGCAGGCCGCGGGCGTGCCGGCCGGCCCCGTGCTCGCAAACTGGGAGATCCTCTCCGACCCGCACCTCTTCGAGCGCGAGTACTTCCGGCACTACGTGCATCCGAAGGTGGGGGTCTATCCGTGGGACGGCGTCCCTTGGAAGTTCTCCCGGACCCCGGCTCGCCCGTTCGCCCCGCCGCTCTTCGCGCAGGACAACGACGCCGTGCTCGCCGAGTATCTCGGTGCCGACGACGCGGAGCGGGCGCGCCTGCGTGCAGCGGGGGCGCTCGAGGACGTGCCGACGATGCCGGCCCCGACCTGGTCGTGAGCCGCCGCCCGGGAGCGGCGGGGGACGAGGTGCCGGCCGTTGCCGCGGGCGCGGTCGGTCCGGACTACGCCGATCTGACCTTCCCGCCGCCGCCGCCCGGTCGCCCCTATATCGTCACGAACATGGTGAGCTCGGCCGACGGAAAGGTCGTCGTGGAGGGCGACGAGGGGGGGCTCGGCTCACCGACCGACCGCCGGTTGATGCGCGAGCTGCGCTCGCACGCCGACATCGTGCTCAACGGGGCCGGCACGCTGCGCGCCTCGGGCAGCTCATCCCGACTCGGCGTTCGGGCGCTCGAGGATCGGCGCACCCGGCGTGGCAGGGCCCGGCTGCCCGTGGCCGCCGTCCTCAGCGCCAGTGGCGATCTGCCGCTCGACCGCGACTTCTTCCGGGCGCGCGACTTCCCGGCGGTGGTCTACGTCTCCGACGCGGCCGCACCAGAGCGCCGGAGGGGTCTGGAGGCCACCGGCCGCCCGCTCCACGTGCTCCCCGGCACCAATCCTCTCGACGCGATGGTGCGGCACATGCGCGAGTCGCTCGGAGCAGAGCTCGTGCTGGTCGAGGGCGGCCCGGCGCTCAACGGCGCCCTCTTCGACCGCGACCTGATCGACGAGTACTTCCTCACCCTCGGCGCGAGGCTCGCCGGCGGCAGCGGAGTCCCCGCGGCGATCGAGGGTCGCGCCGCGCCCACGCGGGAGGGACTGCGCCTGCTCGATCTCGTCTCGGCCTATGCGAATGTCGAGACGAGCGAGCTCTACCTCCGCTACCGCGTGCGCCGCTGAGGCGCGCTCCCGCGGCGCTATTCGAAGACGACGCGCGGGAAGGCGAGCCCGACGACCCAGTGGGGCTGGTCGACGATCTCGAGAATCCGCAGGTCGGCACAGACGCTTGCCAGCATGTAGGCGTCGACGCCGGTGAGGCCGTGGCGGCTCCCCAGCAGATCGATCATCCCGCGGACGGCGGCGCGCGCGCCCTCCATCAAGTCGGGACCGATCCCGGTCGTCACGAGGTAGCCCTTGGCGTCGACATGGTTGCTGACGGGACCCGGTGTCTCATAGCGGGGGAAGGCGATCCTGGCCCCCTTGATGAGGTCGATCCGCAGCGTGACGCGCATCGGACTCTCGATCGCCGTGCCGCAGACCTCCCCGTCCCCCTGGGCCGCGTGCGTGTCCCCGACGGAGAGCAGGGCGCCGGGTACCTCGACCGGGAGCTCGAGCACGCTGCCCGTGCCGAGGTCGCGGATATCCATGTTGCCGCCGACGCGCCGGGGTGGGACCACGCTGTGCGTGCCGGCTTCGGCGGGCGCGACGCCGATCGTCCCCATGAAGGGCCGGATCGGCACGCGCCCGCCCGCCTGGTACATCGCCGGCGTGCGCGCCTGTTCGTCGTAGCTCCAGAGGCGCAGTGCCGGATCGGGGAAGTCGTCGGCAAGAAGCCCGAAGCCCGGGACGTTCGCCGTCCAGCCCCACCCCGAGGGGACGATCCCGAGCGCGGTGATCCGCAGCGCGTCGCCTGGCTCGGCGCCTTCCACGAAGAGCGGGCCGGTCACCGGGTTCACGCGGGCGAAGTCGAGGCGTGCCAGGTCCTCGGCGGTGGTGTCCGGGCCGATCTGCCCGCCCGAGGCATCCAGAACATCGATCTCGATGCTCTCGCCCGGGCGCACGTGGCGCACGGGCGAGAGCGAGTTGTTCCATCCGAGGTGGTGCTCGGAGGCGTGAATGGTGTGTGTGGGACCGGTCGTCATGGGTGATGCCTCCGTGCTGATCGGCGCCGCAGCCGGAGCGGACGCCGCCTCTCGTGATCTAACCCGAAGAGGGGTGTCGTGAACACGTCGTCGGACGGTGCGGGGCCGTGCTGCCCGCCCCGGGAGCGGTGCGACCCGACCGCCTCTCCCCGTCCGGCGGCATGTGCCGTGCGCGATGGGTGGCGCACGGGTTGCTCTCACTGCTTCCGCCCGTATCGTCGGAGCATCGGTCGCGGGGAGGGGTCAGTCACATGGCACAGGGGTCTGCCGTGCGAGGCGACGCTGCCTGGAGGGCGCGCGGCGAGCCGAGCGAGGGGCTCACGCGCGAGGCGGTCGAGTTCGCGACGCGCTTCACCTTCGAGGGGATCACACCCGAGGCGTTGCGGATCGCGCGGCGCTGCGTCCTGGACGGGCTCGGTGTCGCACTCGCCGGCTCGGAGCAGCCCGCGATCGGCGTGCTCTCGCGTTACGTGCAGAAGGTGGGAGGCGCGCAACAGGCTCGCGTGATCGGCGACGCGTCGACGCGCCTCCCCGCCCACCTCGCCGCGCTCTGGAACGGGACGGCCGGCCACGCGATGGACTGGGACGACACCCAGCTCTCGGAAGGAGAGGGACGGCTCTACGGGCTGCTCACGCATCCAACCGTGCCTCCTCTCGCCGCCTCGCTCGCAGTGGCCGAGCTCCTCGGCGGCGTCGGCGGCCGGCGCTTCCTCACCGCGTTCGTGGCGGGCTTCGAGGTGGAATGCAAGCTCAACGAGGCAGTGACGCCCGATCACTACGTCGGCGGCTTCCACTCGAGCGGCACCTTCGGGACCTTCGGTGCGGCGACCGCTGCGGCAAAACTGCTCGGGCTCGATGAGAGCGGGACCGCGCGCGCGCTCGGGATCGCCGCCTCGATGGCGTCCGGGATCCGCGTGAATTTCGGAACGATGACGAAGCCCCTTCACGTCGGTCGCGCGGCCGAGAACGGCGTGACGGCGGGCCTGCTCGCCGGGGGGGGGGTGCCCGCCCCCGCGCAGGCGGGCGACGGGGCGGGGGGGCGGCCCTGCTCGCGGGCGAGGGCTTCCCCGCCCACGAGCAGGCGATCGACGGGCCGTGGGGCTACCTCGCCGTCGCCGGTCGCGGCGCCGAGCCCGAGCTCGTGCGAGGCCGCTTCGGTGCACCTCTCTCGATCGAAAGCCCCGGCGTCTCCATCAAGCCCTACCCATGCGGTGTGCTCACGCACCCGTCGATGGATGCGCTTGCGGCGCTGATGCGGGAAGAGGGCCTTGGCGCCGGGGAGATCGAGCGCCTCACGCTCTACGCCGGCAACAACATCCTCGGGCCGATCCGCTATCGCGTCGCGACGACCGAGCTCGAGGGAAAGTTCTCCATGGCGTTCCTGCTGTCGGCTATCGCCATCGCCGGCCGCGCCGGGAAGAACGAGTTCACCGACGACTTCGTCCAGAGGAGCGACGTCCAGGAGATGCAGCGCCGCGTGGAGACGGCCTACGACGCGGAGATCGAGGCACGCGGTCTCGACAAGATCCGCTCCCGGCTGCTGCTGGAGACGAGGGACGGGCGGCGCTTCACGCGCGAGGCCGGGGAGGCCTACCGCGGCGGGCCTGACAACCCGCTGACCGACCGCCAGGTGGAGGAGAAGTTCGAGGACTGCGCCAGCGGCCTCCTCGACGACGACCGCGTGCGCGAGGTGGAGCGCCGCGTCTGGGCGCTCGAGCAGCAGTCCGATGTCACGCAGCTGCTGCCGCTGCTCTCGTGGCGCGACCGCTGAGGGCCTCCGTCCGGAGCGGGTGAGCCGGCGCGGCCGCGCCGGCTACGGCGAGCGCAGGTAGCGCTCGCGCGCGGACTCGACCAGCGACTCCGCGGGCCGGGCGCCCCAGAAGCCGCGGCGACTATGCCAGACGCCCGAGTCCCGGCGCAGCTCGGCGAGAAGCTCGGCGCTCTTGAGGGCCGCTGCGAGCGCGTCGACGACCGGCGCCTCCTCGGCGCGGCGCACGCCCTGCTGCCAGAGGATCTCGGCCAGCACCATCTGCCCGGGGATCAGGACGTCGGCTCCAGATTCGAGAGCGCGCCGGGCCGCCTCCTGGAAGGCCGCCACGAGCGGCTCCGGCTCCTCGAAGCCCCGCGCCACGATCTCGTACTGCGTCTCGATCCGAATCGTCGGAGCGGCGCGCGAGCGCAGGCCGTAGAGGTCGATCTGTTCCTCCAGCAGCTCGAGCAGGGCGGGGTTGAAGGCGAGCACCGAGAAGCGGCGCCCGAGCAGGCAGGCGAGGTGCATCGCCGACTCGCCGTAGCCGACCACCGGGATGTCCACCAGCGTCCGCATCTCACGCAGGCCCGGATTCTGGACGATCCCGACGGCGACGGCGTCGTACCCCTCCGCCTCCGCGCGCCGCACGTTGGTGACGAGCTGCTCCGTGTAGAGCGACGTCGTGTAGGGGTGGCGCGCCACCTCGGCCGGGGAGGTGCCTGTGAAGCTCCCGGGCGGCATCCCGTGGATCGCGACCTCGGTCCCGGGGCGAAGGATCGCGGCGGCGTGGCGCTCGAGCGAGTCGCGGTAGGGCGGCACCGTGGCGAGATCCAGAAAGCCCTGGTACCAGATGCGGAGCGGGGCCGGGTGATCGCCGGACCCGGTCACGGTCGCTCGCTCCAGACCACGCCCGCCGCGTAGAGCTCCCGCACCCCCTCCTCGTCCACGCCGAGCTCCCTGAGCAGGGGGCGGGTGTGCTCCCCGGCGAGAGCCGGTGGCCGGCAGGTCGCCCCGGTCCTCCCGAAGTCCACGAGCGGCCCGTGGCGCAGGATCTCGCCGTACCGCGGGTGCGCCACCGGTCGGACGAGGCGCGCGGCGCGGGCGTGCCCATCCTCCCCCAGGAAGTCGGCGACGCTGCCGCGGTCGGCGCGCGCCGCCCCGACGCCCGCGGCCGAGAGTCGCTCCTCCCATTCATCCGCGTCGCGTCCTGAGACGATCGCGGCGAGCGAGCGAGCGAGTGCCGCATCGTTCTGCTCGCGCGACTCGGCCGTGGCGAAGCGCTCATCGTCCCCGAGCCCGGTGCCGGCGGGGTCATCGGCCAGAACCCGGAGCAGCGCATCCCACTCGACCTCGCCGCAGACGGAGAGCAGCACCCAGCCCGAGCGGGCGCGGTAGAGGCGCTCCAGCGCTCCGAGGCCGAGGAGGTCGGCGTCGAGCGGGCGCCGCGCCGGCTTTCCCTCGTAGCTCAGGAAGTCGTCGATCTGCGCATAGGCGGAGGCTGCGAGCATGCTCGTCTCGACGAGCTGACCCCGCCCGCTGCGCTCTCGGGCCCACAGACCGAGCAGCGCGGCTCCGGCGACGACCACGGAGGTGATCGGGTCCGGCGAGGGCTCGTTCGCTGCGTGGAGCCAGCGAGCGGTCTCGATCTGCTCATCGATGCTCGATATCGCTCGGTCCCCGGCGGGTGGCATCGACGGCCCCGCCTGGTGGAGCGCGCCACCCACCGCGGCGCCCGGGATCGGATGCGCGCCCGGGCGCATGGCCCCGGGCCCCCGCGAGCCGTAGGGGGAGGACCAGACGTAGACGAGCCGTGGGTTGCTCGCCGCGAGCTCGCCGTAGCCGATTCCGAGGCGCTCCGAGGCTCCTGGTCGGTTGTTGTGGATCAGCACATCAGAGCGTTTCACCAGCGCGAGCAGCAGCTCACGGCCGCGCGGCTGCTTCAGGTCGAGGCAGATGCTCTCCTTGCCCGCGGTGGTCTTCGACGTGGAGATGCCTCCGCGGAAGGCGCGGAACGGATCGCCCCCGGGCGGCTCCACCTTGATCACCCTCGCTCCCATGTCGGCGAGAACGGAGGATGCCAGGGGGCCCGCGATCACGCTCGCCAGGTCGAGCACCACGAGGCCGGCGAGCGGGCCGCCGTCCGCCGTTGCCGGGGAGGGCGCGGCGTCGGCACGTCGCGCCGCGCCTGCGCGCTCGCGCCACGGCTCGCGACCGGCCTTGAGAGCCGCGAGCACCGCCGCGGTGTCGGCGCCGGCCTCCCGGGAGGGATCCCCGATGGTGCCGGGCGTCTCGGTAAGGCACGCCACTACCCCGGGCTGGCGGAGCAGCCCGAGGCGGGGATGCTCGCCGGTGAGAACGTTCCCGTTCGCAACAAGATCTTCGTGGTCGAGGGCCTGCTGTGTGCTCTGGTAGGGCTCGGCGGCGATGTTGCCGTCGGAGATGAACGGGTCCATCCACTCGCCGGCGCTGCGCTCGCGCATCCGCAGCAGCATCGCCCGCCGCAGCTCCTCCTTGGGCCCCGGCGAGAACCCGTTCGGGGGGCCGGCGAAGCGCGGCTGGGCCCCGAGCTCCGAGAGCCCCGCCGCCGCCAGGTAGGAGCGGAAGAGCCGCTCAACCAGGTTCCCGAGCTGGATCCAGCGTCCGTCAGCCGCCTGTACCGGCTGGTAGTGGAGCTGCGGCAGCGGGTCGGTCTCCCCCAGAGCGGTACCGGGCCCGTAGGTCGAGGGATCCCGGTCCGCCAGCTGCCGGAGCACGAGCCCGTGGATGTCGTAGAAGAGGATCCCCTGCAGCAGGCTCGTCGCCACGAGCTGGCCCCGACCCGAGCGCTCACGCTCCATGAGGGCGGCGAGGATGCCCGCCACCGCGCCGTGCGCCGCGGCGTGGCGCCCGACCGGAACGGCCGCGTAGGTGGGACCCTCTCTCCTGGCGATGCCGGAGAGAGTCTGCATGCGGCCAGCGCGTGCGGCGACCACGCTCTCACGCCCCCGACGCCCGGCGAGCGGGCCCTCCTGCCCGAAGCCGGTGATCGAGCAGTAGACGAGGCCGGAGTTCGCCTCCGAGAGAGCGGCATAGTCTGCGCGCAGTCTCGACATCGCGCCGGGCGCGGCCGCCGAGACCGCTACGTCCGCCGCCGCCGCGAGCGCGTGGAGCCTCTCCTGCCCGGCCTCCGTCCGGAGGTCGAGGGTGACGGAGCGCTTGCCGCGAAGCCACACGGCCGACGCGGGCGCGCGGCGCCACGGATCGCCGCCCGGTCGCTCCACGGCGATCACGTCGGCTCCGAAGTCGGCGAGCACCATCGTCGCCATGCCCGCGGCCGGGCCGCTCCCCAGATCGATCACGCGGAGGCCCGCACAGGGGGCCTCCGCGCCGGACCGTCCCTCCACGGGGGAACGACTGCTCATCGCTGCCCTCGCCCTCCGAGCACGCGTGCTAGTCGAACGTGAGGACGGTGCGGGTGCGCTCCCCCGCCTCCATCGCGTCAAAGGCCTCGTTCACCCCGTCGAGCGCTACGCGGTGGCTGATCAACTCGTCGAGGAGCAGGCGGCCCTGCCGATAGAGGTCGAGGTACTTGGGAATGTCGAACCGGAAGCGGTTGGATCCCATCGAGCTGCCCATGAGGCGGCGGTCGGCGAGCAGGTAGCGCCCGGAAACCGCGATGTCGACGCCGTCCGGGATGATGCCGATCAGCACGGCTGCGCCGCCCGGACGCGTCGCGGTGAAGGCCTGCTCCGTGGTCTGCGCGAGCCCGATCGCCTCGAAGGCATAGTCGACCCCGCGCCGCGTGAGGGAGCGGATCGCCCGCACGGGATCCTCGCGGGAGGCGTTCACCAGCTGCGTCGCGCCGAAGCGGGTCGCGACCTCGAGCTTGTCGTCCCGGATGTCGACGGCGATGATCTCGCGCGCTCCCGCGAGCCGCGCGCCCTGGATCGCGGAGAGGCCCACGCCCCCCAGGCCCCAGACCGCAGCGGTCGAGCCCGGCTCCAGGCGCGCCGTGTTGAAGACCGCTCCGACCCCGGTCGTGACGCAGCAGCCCACGAGGGCCGCCTGCGCCATCGGCGTGTCGTCGGCCACCGCGACGACCGTGTTCTCGTGCACCAGCATCAGATCGGCGAACCCGGAGATGCGGGCGAACTGATGGACGATGGCTCCCTCCTGGGAGAGACGGGGCTCGGCGCCGGCCGGCCGGTCGTCCAGGTCGCGCGTCTCGCAGAGGTTGGGTTGCCCGGAGAGGCAGCGCTCGCACTCGCCGCAGAAGGTGGAGAGGCAGCAGACCACGTGATCACCGGGCCGGACGTGCGTCACATCGGGTCCGATCGCCTCGACGATGCCGGCGGACTCGTGTCCCGGGATCGTCGGCAGAGGGCGACCCATGTGACCCTTGAGCATGTGCAGGTCGGAGCCACAGACGCCGGTGGCGACGGTTCGCACCAGCACCTCCCGCCCGATCGGCGTCGCGACGTTGACCTCCTCTATCGCGAGTGGCTGATCGACCCCGTGCTGCACCGCGGCGCGAGCGACTGGCATCCTGCTCTCCCCTCTCCAGAGCCTCAGCGGGCCTGCTGCTCCCGACCGAACGCCTTCCGGAAGAACGCGCTGGCCTGCTCGGCGAGACGGCGCTCTCCGCCGAGCCAGAAGTGATCGATGCCCGGGACGATGAGCGTCTCCGTCTCGGCCCCCCGCTCGCCGCGTGCGGAGGCGACGGCCGCGAGCGCGTCGGCCGAACAGAAGCGGTCGTGCGTCCCGGAGGCGAGCAAGAGCGGACCCGCGTAGCCGACGAGCGCGGGCCCGATGTCGTCGGGGGGAGGCATCGACGTCGCGACGAGCGCGAGCGCTTCCGGTCCCGCGTCCCCGCCTGCGAGCGCGTCGGCGACGACAGCGGACGCGACGCCGCCCCCGAACGAGTATCCGGCGAGCCCGATCCGGCTCGCGTCCACCTCCGGGGTAGCGGCGGCAGCGGCGAGCGCCGCACGCGCGTCGTCCCCTTCCCCCCCCCCCCCCCCCCGGGCGCCCCGTCCCCCCCGCCCCCCGTCGTGGGAGCCCTCGCTCGCGCCGACGCCGCGGAAGTCGAACGAGAGCGCGGCAACCCCGACGGCGAGCGCCCCCTCGGCGAGCGCGCGCACGACGTTATTGTTCCGGTCTCCCCCGTAGAGCGGGTGCGGATGGCAGATCACGATGCAGGGCACCGGGACCTCGCCCGAGCCCGGGATCTCGAGCACCGCGTCGAGCGCGGGACCGTCCCCGGGGGCCGCGATCGTGAGCGGCCGCCCCGCGCGATCGCCTGGCCCTGGCGTCGCCACCCTACGCTCGAGCCGCCACGCGCTCGGCGAGGATCGGCCACACCGTCTCGGCGAAGGTCTCGATCTGCTCCGCCTGTGCCTCCATCTCCCAGAAGCTCGTGATCAACTCCCGAACACCGGCGTCGAGCAGCGGCTGGATGCGGTCCGCGATCTGACGCGGCGACCCGGCCCATATGCGATCGCGCAGGTAGGGCTGGCCGGGGCGCGCGGCACAGACCCTCTCGAGGCGCTCGCGCGCACGGCTCTCGCTGCGATCGACGATCACGGGGACGGAGACGATGTGGCGAAGCGTCGCCGCGTCGCGCCCCACCTCGGAGCACGCCTCCGCCATCTGGTCGCGAAGCGAGAGGTACTCCTCGGGGCCCCCGGCGATGTTCCAGGCGTCTGCGCGGCGGGCGATCACGCGCATCATTCTCGGGCCCTGCCCGCCGATCATGATCGTCGGCGCGGGCGTCTGCCGGGGCTTCGGGACGTTGAGCGCTCCGTCGATGCGGTAGAAGCGGCCCGTGAAGCTGGGACGGTGCTCCGTCCACATCAGTCGCACGATCGCCGCCGCCTCGTCGAGCATCTGGACGCGGTGACCGGCGCGGGGGAAGTCATACCCGTACTCGCGGAACTCGGCCTCCTTGTGTCCCGCGCCGAGTCCGAGAATCAGCCTCCCGCCGGAGAGGTGGTCGAGCGTCGCTCCCATCTTGGCGAGCAGCGCCGGGTTGCGGAACGGCGTGCAGAGCACGAGGCTCCCGACCTTGATGCGCGCGGTCTGCGCCGCGAGCGCGGTCATCACGGTCCAGACCTCGTGGCACTCTTCCTGCCCGGTCGTGTCGGCGAGCGAGACGTGGTCGCGTATCCACACGGCCTCGTAGCCCAGCCGCTCGGCGACCTCGGTGGCTTGCCTCAGGTCCCCGTAGGCGGGAACGCCCGGGTCGAGCCTCGTTCCGATCCGTAGCTCCCCTTCGGCCATCGATCGTCCTCCCTCTGGACCCGCGTGCGGGCGGCCGGTGCTAGGCTTCGGCGCGAGCATATACGGGAAGGGAGTGCACCGGTGACCGAGACGACGGCCCTCTCCTGGCCGCACAACAAGATCCTCTACACGAAGGACGGCCGCGTGGCGGTGGTGACGAAGAACAGACCCGAGAAGGTCAATGCGATGGACGAGGAGATGGAGGCCGCCTACGACGAGGCGCTGGCCGACGCCGAGGCCGATCCCGAGATCCGCGTCATCATCGTGACCGGCACCGGCCGCGGCTGGCACCCGGGCGCGAACCCGCAGATGTTCGTCGAGGGGAAGAAGAACATGCCGCCGTGGTGGAAGCCCCACGGTGATCTCGCGGTCTCCCCGCTGCGGCGCTCCGACAAGATCATCATCGGCGCCATCAACGGACACGCCTACGGCGCCGGCTTCGGCGAGGCGCTGTGGTGCGACCTGCGCGTGATGGCGGAGTCCGCGAACTTCGGCCCGAGCTGGGCGCGCTTCGGGGCGCCGCTCGAGAACGGCACCTCGGTGAACCTCACCAACCTCGTCGGACCGGCGAAGGCGCTGGAGCTCTACCTGCTGCGCGAGCCGATCCCCGCTCCGAAGGCGCTCGAGCTGGGTCTGGTGAACTACGTCGTGCCCGACGACCAGCTGATGCCCTTCAGCATGGATCTCGCGCAGCGGGCGGCGAGGAACGCTCCCTACGCGAGCGCGCTCTCCAAGTACATGGTCTACAAGCACGCGACGCCGGATATCGAGACGCACCTCGAGTTCTATCGCTTCGCGGAGGAGACGACGGGTCGCTCCCTGGACTCGAAGGAGGGTGGGGCCGCGTTCCGCGAGCGGCGCGAGCCCGAGTTCCGCGGCGAGTAGGGGCGCGCGCGGGAGGGTGGGGCGCGCGCCGCGATGAGCACCGACCGCTCGCGGGCGTCCGGGCTGGAGATCGCTGTCGTGCTCACGCCGGAGGAGCTCTCGGAGTCACTCGGCCTCAGACGCACGGTCTTCGCGGAGGAGCAGGGCGTCCCGCTCGAGCTGGAGGTGGACGCCATGGACGGCGATCCGCGGCTGACAGCGGGCGTCGTCCACCTCCTTGGCCGGATCGAGGGCACCGCGATCTGCACCGGCCGCCTGGATTTTGCCGACACCCCGGCCCACGTCACCCGCGTCGCGGTCCGGCGCGAGTGCCGGGGGCGCGGCTTCGGGGCCGAGCTGATGGAGGCACTGCACGGGGAGGCGCGATCGCGCGGCATCCGCCGCGTCGGCCTGAACGCGCAGCTGCACGCGCTCGGCTTCTACGAGCGGCTCGGATACCGGGCACACGGGCCGGTTTTTCTCGACGCCGGCATCGAGCACCGGGCGATGAGCGTCAGCCTCTAGCGCCGGCGTGAACTCCGGCGCCGCTGGATGGGGGGACCGATGAACAGGCGCGGGATCTCACTCGCATACTCGGAGCTCGAGGAGAAGCCCGCGCTCGCTCGCCGGGCCGAGGAGGCGGGCTTCGATATCGTGTGGAACTCCGGAGAGAGCATCCCGCTCTTCGGTGCGATGGCGGGCGTCACGTCGCAGGCCCGCTTCGGCTCGGGTGTGATCCGCGTCTTCGCGCACGAGGCGAGGGAGCTGGCGCAGGCGGCCGTTGACCTGCAGCGGCTCTCGGGCAACCGCTTCGTGATGGGTCTCGGCGGCGGGACGAAGCGGATGAACATCAACCAGTTCGGGAAGGAGTTCGACCGCCCGGCAACGCGCATCCGCGAGCTGATCCGCGCGCTGCGCGTCGCCTGGGCGACGCCCGTCGATCAGGCGCTCGAGTTCGAAGGCTCGTACTACCAGCTGACCGGGCGCGGGCTCCTCGGGGGCGGCGACATCCCCGCCGGGATGGGCCTCGGGGGCGGGGAGGCACCGCCCGCGCCCCGGGAGACGCCCATCTACCTGGCCGCGGTGAACCGGGCGATGCTCCGGCTTGCCGGTGAGTACTGCCAGGGGCTCTGCGGACATCCGATCGCCTCGGTCCGCTTCATGAACGACGTGGCATGGCCGGGGATCGACGAGGGGCTGGCGCGCGCGGGCCGCTCGCGCGGTGACTTCGACCATAACGCCTGGATCGTGACCGCGATCGCCTCGAACCGGAAGCAGGCGAAGCGCGAGGCGAAATACCATATCGGCCGCTTCATGGCCACGCGCAGCTACGGGATCGTGCTCGACTCGCAGGGCTACTCCGACGTGCGGCTGCGCATCCAGGAGGCGTTCTTCGGCCGGCGGGACGACCCGGAGGCGCTGATCGATGCCGTGCCGGACGAGGTCGCGCGTGAGCACGCGATCTTTGGGACACCCGATGAGGTGCGCGAGCAGGCCGGGCGCTACGAGGGCGTGGTCGGGACGTCGACGTTCTACTGCGCCTCGGCGCTGATGTCGCGCGAACGCATCCGCGAGAACATCGGGCTGATGATCGAGACGTTCGGGCTCCAGGCGTGACGGGCCGGCGGGATCGGCGGGCGATGCCGCCGGCGGAAGGGGTGAGGCATGGCTGAGTGGCTGGGCATCGGGCACCTGTTCGAGCTGTCGCGGACCGAGGCGATCCTGGGGTTCTTCACGCCGCTGGCGATCTTCGCCGTCTTCTTCGTGGCCCAGCTGGTGCTGCCGGCGCGGCGCGTGCCCGGCTACGTGGTGAATCCGGCGACCGGCGAGCCCCGCAACTACCGGCTCAACGGCCTCCTGATCTTCGGAATCGCGCTGGTGGTGTGGGCCTTCGAGCTCACCGGGATGCCGCGTGACTGGTTCTACCGCTCATCGGTCTATGCCGTGGCCGGCGGGACGGTCTTCACCGCGATCTTCACGATCCTGGGAGTGGCGACCCAGCCGTCCGGCCGGGAGAGCCGGATCGCGGCCTACTGGCACGGGCGCGCGCAGGAGCTCTCATTCTTCAACGAACGCTTCGACGTGAAGATGTACTTCTACGTCGTCGGCGGCACGATGCTGTCGCTCAACGCCCTCTCCGGAGCCGCGTACCACTACGAGCTCTTCGGCGACAACGCGAACCCCGGCGTCTTCCTCTATGCCGCGTTCTTCACGTTCTACGTCCTGGACTACTTCATCTTCGAGCGCGTCCAGCTGTACACCTACGATCTGATACATGAGAAGCTCGGCTTCAAGCTGTTCTGGGGCGGTCTCGTCGTCTACGGGTGGCTCTTCATACTCCCGTTGTGGGGCATGGCCGCTCAGCCGGATCCCGGCTTCCCGTCTGCATGGACGTCTGTATGGCTGATCGGGACGACGGCCCTGTTCCTGCTTGGCTGGAGCATCTCCCGCGGCGCCAATCTGCAAAAGTACACATTCAAGCGCTGGCCTGACCGCAAGTTTCTTGGGTTCATCGAACCCCGCTACATTGAGGCCGGCGACCGGAAGATCCTGTGCAGCGGCCTGTGGGGTGTCGCCCGCCACTTCAACTACATGGGCGAGGGCTTCCTGTCGCTCTCGATCGCCCTGGCGTTCGGCCATTTCACCAATCTCTGGGCGTGGACCTACTTCATCTTCATCGTCTCGCTGTTCACCTGGCGCCAGCGCGACGACGACAGGCTCTGCGCCGAGAAATACGGCGCCGACAAGTGGGCCGAGTACCGGGCTCGGGTCAGGTACCGGATCTTCCCCGGCATCTACTAGCCACTCGCCGGCGGGGTGCGGGCTGTGCTGCCGCCCTCCGGCCGGTCAGCGCCCGGGCGGGGCTCCACCGTCGCGGCCCGGGCGGGGGCGCCCCGCCTTCGCCGTCGCGGCGGCCGGCGGACCTGCTCCGCCGTAGCCATCTCCGATGACGCCGGCTGCGCGCAGGGCCGCGATCGCGGCAGGCGCGTATCCGAGCTCGGAGAGGACTTCCTCGTTGTGCTCTCCGACGAGGCCCGCGGGCCGCTCCCACGCCGGGGCATCGGGCGCGACACGTGTGAGGAAGCCCGGCATCAGCCGCTCCCCGAGGTAGCGGTGCATGACGGGAACGAACCAGGAACGCGCCTGGAGCTGCGGCGAGGCGAGCATCGCGGAGGGCTCGAGCACCGGGGCGGCGATGGCGCCCGCCCGCTGCACGACGTCCGCCACCTCCCACCGATCGCGACCTCGCACGAAGGAGGCGAGGATCCCATCGATCTCGATGCGCCCGGCGAGCCGCCCCGCGATGCTGGCCCACGGGTGACCGTCGTCGGCCCACTCCGGGTGCCCGAGCAGCGATGCGAGCCCGGCCCACTGCGCGTCGGTCTCCGCCGCGATCGCGACCCAGTGCCCGGAGCCCCCCGGCCCGTCCCCCGAGGCGCGGTAGCAGCCGTGCGGGACGACGTAGGGGTCGGCATTGCCTTGGCCCCGGTAGCGGCGCCCGGCTAGGACCTCCTCCCCGAGCAGCCCCGCGAGGTACCAGGAGAAGGCCTCGGCGTGTGAGAGATCGATGAAGGAGCCTTCGCCGGTCTCCTCGCGTCGGCGAAGCGCGGCGATGCTCGCGAAGGCGACGGCGAGCGGAGCACTCGCGTCCGTGGCGACGGTGCTCGCGATGTCCTCGACGCCGCCTGCCGGGAGGCCGCGCGCGCGCAGGTGCCCGGTCGTTCCCTCCACGCCGGAGCCCAGGGCGACATAACCGAAATACGGTCCTCGGACTCCCCACGCCGGCATGGAGATCATCGTGAGCCGCGGATGGCGCTCATGCACCACGTCCCAGGAGAAGCCGAGCCTCTGGATCGTGCCGGCCGCGTAGCCCTCGACGAGTACGTCGGCGGAGTCAAGCAGGCGGTGCAGCACATCGGCGCCCGGGCCCGCGCGGATGTTGAGCGCGACGAAGCGCTTGTTGCGGTTGCTCTGTGTCTGCGGCGCGGTCCGCTCGTAGGGAGGACCGGGTCCGTCGGCGACCCGCGCGTCCGGTCGCAGGGGCCGCGTCAGGGAGTTGCGGGGGTAGGACTCGACCTTGATGACGTCGGCGCCGAGGTCGGCCAGGAGGGTCGCGCCGAGCGGACCCGCGTGCACCTCCGCGAGGTCAACGATCCGCACGCCCGCCATCGCTCGTCCGGCCATGCGCCTCCCGGCCCCGCTGCGGGGCTACGCGCCGAGGAGCGCCTCCGTCTCGGCGTCGTATCGATCGCCGATCGCGTGCGCCTCCTCGAGCGCGCGAATCTCGTCACGCCCGTAGCCGAGCTCCGTGAGCACCTCGTCGTTGTGCTCGCCGATGAGGCCGCTCGGCCGCTCGTACTGCGGGGGGTCCGGCTGCATCTGCCAGAGGAAGCCCGGGAAGAGCCGCGTACCGAAGTAGGGCTGATCCACGGGCCTGAACCAGTTGCGGTGCTGCAACTGCGGCGACGGGAGCAGGGCCGAGGGGGCCGCGACCGGCGCTGCGATCGCGCCCCGGGACTGGATCGCATCGGCGATCTCCGCCTGGGGTTGCCCGCTCGTGAAAGCCGCGATCTCGCGGTCGATCTCTCGGCGCGACCGAAGCCGACCTGCGCTGCTCGCCCACGGGTGGCCGTCCTCCGCCCACTCCGGGTGGCCGAGCGCGCTGGCGAGCCCCGCCCACTGCGCGTCCGTCTCGGCCGCGACGACCACCCACTGCCCGGGGACGGCGGAGGGGTAGCAGCCGTGCGGCACGACGTACGGGTCCCGGTTTCCAAGCGAAACCGGGACGCGCCCGGCGAGTTCCCACTCGCCCAGGGAGCCGGCGAGCGCCCAGGCGAAGCCCTCCGCCTGGGAGAGGTCGATGAAGGATCCCTCGCCGCTCCGTTCCCGCCGTCGGAGCGCGGTGAGCGCGGCGAAGACCACCTCGATCGGGGATGTCGCGTCGGTGTGGAACCCCCCGGGGATGTCCTCGACGGCGCCGCCGGGCATGCCGCGCAGGGAGACGTGTCCGACGTGCGCGTCGATGCTCGATCCGAGGGCAACGTAGCCGCGGTAGGGGCCGCGCACGCCCCAGGCCGGCATCGAGATCATCGAGATGCGCGGGTTGATCGCGTGCACCGCTTCCCAGCCGAAGCCGGCGCGGTCGATGGTGCCCGACGCGAAGCCCTCGATCACGAGGTCTCCCCACGCGAGCAGTCGGCGGAGCACGCCGCCGCCCCCCTCGGATCGGAAGTCGAGGGCGATGTGCCGCTTGTTGCGGTTCCCCTGAATCTGCGAGTCGACGCGCTCGTAGACGGGGCCGGGACCGTCGGCGACGCGGGCGTCGGGCACGAGCGGCCGCGTCAGCGAACGGCGCGGAAAGGACTCAACCTTGACGACGTCTGCTCCCATGTCGGCGAGGAGGCAGGCGCCGAAGGGCCCCGCCCAGACCTCGGCGAGATCGATGACGCGGACGCCCGAGAGCGCCGAACTCGTCATCGCCCGACCCGGCGCGCCGGGGGAGCTGGATCGCTCACCCGGTGACTCCCGCGCGGAAGAGCGCAATCTGCTCGTCGCGACCGTAGCCGAGCGCGTCGAGGATCTCGGTCCCGTGCTCGCCGAGCCGCGGCGAGGGGCGTGCCTCCCACGCCTCCTCCATCTGGAAGGGGGCGCCGTGGATCGTCACCGGCCCCACGAGCGGCTGCTCGACCGTCACGAAGGATCCGCGCGCCTTCGCCTGCGGATCCTCGGTGACCTCCGACATGTCGAGGACCGGCGCGACCATCACGCGGTGTGCCTGCATCTCGTGGAAGACCTCCGAGCGGGTGCGGGCGTCGAGCCACGGCCCGAGGAACTCCATGAAGTCCGCCCAGTGCTGAGACTTCGCGATCGGCTCGTTGAACCGCGGGTCGTCGACCAGCTCGGGGTGCCCGATCGCGGTGCAGAGGCGCTGGAATTGCGGACCCAGCGTCGCAGCGAACATGACGTAGCCGTCCCGGCAGGCGTAGTTGCCGATGGGGTAGTTCTCGGTCATCCGCCCGCGGGCGCGCCGTTCGGTGCCCAGCAGCACCCAGTCCACGTAGCCGGTGTCGACGTTTCCGGCGAGCGCCTCGACTCCGGAGACGTCGACGTGGCGCCTCGTGCCGTCGTGCGCCTGCCCCCACGCGGCGCCGAACCCCACCGCCGCGGCGGTTGCCCCGACCTGCATCGTCGCGACGTTGGGGGCGTAGCGCAGGGGCTCGCCATCCGCCTCGACGGCATGCCGGTACATGCGGGTCGTCCACGCGAACATCGACATGTCGTTCTCGACACGACCGGCGTAGGGGCCGTCGAGCCCGTGCGGGGAGATCGCGACCGTCGACGGGCCGGATTCGGAGTCGGCGACCCCGAGCACGCGTCCGGCCGCCTCCGGGGGGAGCTGCAGGAAGAGGAGCTGCGCTCCGGAGCAGAGCCGTCCCAGCACCTCGCGACCCGACGGGGTCTCCACGTCCAGCACCAGCGAACGCTTGCCGGTGTCGAGCGCGAGGTGGTAGGCGCCGGTGTCGAGGTGCGGGCGATCGTCGGCGAAGGGTGGCGTGCGCCTGAGTTCGCCGCCTGCCGGGGGCTCGATCTTGATGACCTCAGCGCCGAAATCCGAGAATTGCTTTGTGGCGGCGGCGACCGCGATCGTTCCGCCGACCTCCAGGACGCGCATGCCGCTGAGGGGCTGTTCCATCTCGCGTCGCCTCCGCCCGGACCCCGGGGTGCCCGACTATCGCGGCCGCGTGCTGCGCGCGTCAACGTCCGCCGTCCGCCGTGGCTCCGCGCGAAGCGCCGGACCGCGACGCTTCGCGCGGAGCGCCGCCGCGACGATGAGCAGCACCGCGCAGCCCGCAGCGATGACGAGCAGCGGCGCCCCGCGCCGCGGCGCCGCCGGAGAGGGTGGGGGGACGCCGCCCGCCGCGGATGGCGACTCCGCCGCGTCAGGGGGTTCCCCGCGCGGAGCGCCAGTAGCTCGCATCCCGCCGTCCGCGGCGGGGGCCTCGCGACGGGTCGCGGCAGGGGCCTCGCGACGGGTCGCGGCAGGGGCGAGGACCGCGCCGGGCTCCCGCTCTCCGGACGCGGGTTCCGGGCGGCGCTCCCGCGGCATCGGCGCGCCGAGTACGAGCACGGTCGCCAGGAGCGCGCAGAGGGCGAGAGCCGCGAAGACGCCGTCGTAGCTCGCGAACGCATCGTAGTAGAGCGAGACGACGATCGGCCCCGCGGCCGAGAAGACGAGCTGGAAGGGCATGGCGATGCCGCGGACGCCTCCCAGGTAGCGGCGACCGAAGAACGACGCCCAGATCACCTCCTGGATCGGGACGAAGCCAGCGATGCCACACCCGAACGTCAGGAAGCCGAGGGCGACCAGGGGCGTGCTGCCGCTGTGGGCCGCCGGGATGATGATCGCCATCGCCGCGGCGGTGGCGAGGAAGGCCGCGGCTGCCAGCAGCCGCGGCTGGATGCGTTCCGCGAGCACCCCCCAGAACGCCCGCGTCAGGAGACCCGGCAGCGCGAACAGCGAGAGCATTCCGGCGGCCGTCGTGCGGCTGAATCCGGAATCCGTGAGGAAGGGGATCGTCTGCGCGCCGAGTGCGGTGAAGGAGAGCCCGCCCAGGCCGAAGGCCGCGATCAGGAGCCACAGCGAAGTACTCCGGATCGCGTGGGCGCGCGTGAGCGAGGTGTCGTAGTCGAGGCGGGCGCGCTGGGCCTCGGCGTCGGCCCCGGGGTCATCCGCGGCGCGCCCGTCGGGAAGCAGCCCGTGGTCCTCCGGCTGGCGGCGCATGACGAGCGCCGCCGAGATCATCAGCAGCGCCGTCGCTATTGCCAGCACCCGCCACCCGGTGCGCCAGCCGTAGTCGTCGACGATCGGCGTGAGCAGCGTGGGAGTGAGGACGCCGGCGAGCGAGAGACCGGTGACCGCGATGCCGAGCGCGCGCCCCCGGTAGCGCACGAACCACTTCGAGAGCACGACGTTCGCGACGAGCAGGCCGCCTAGGCCGACGCCGATCGCCTGTGCGACGCCGCGCAGCACGAGCCACTGCCAGAGTTCATCGACCTCGGCCGTGGCCAGGAGCGCGACCGAGGTCACCACCGCGCCGGAGATCATCAGCATGCGCCCGCCGTGGCGGTCGATGAGTCCGCCGATCAGCGCGCCGACAATCGCCATGACGAACTGCGAGATCGTCAGCGCGACGATGAACTCGGTGCGCGTCCAGCCGAGGTCGTCGGTCATCGGCACGAAGAAGACGCCGGTGGAGTAGCCCTGCAGGCACGCCGACATGCCGTTCGTGGCGAGCGCCGCCCCGACGATGTACCACCCGTAGTAGATGCGGCCCGCCGTGCGGGCGGGGGCCGGTGGTGCGACGCTCACGGCGACGGCGCCACTCCCGGCCGCGTTCTCGCCCCCGGCGCGCGGGGCGGCGCCGCCAGCAGGAAGAAGCCGGAGCCGCCGGCGCCGAGCGCGGCGAGCAGCAGGAAGGCGCCCTGGTAGCTGCCGAAGCGGTCGACGAGTGCGCCGACCACGAGCGGTCCGATGACCATCCCGAGCATCGCGAAGATGTTCGCGAAGCCCATGATCACACCGAAGGCGCGCCGACCGAAGTAGTCCGCGCGGATCGACCCCATCAGCGGGCCCCGCACGCCCCACGCGAAGCCGTGCACCATGGCGAAGGCGAGCACCATCCAGAGCGAGCTCGCCAGGGCCAGCGTCGTCAGCGCCACCGCGTGGGCGATCATGCAGAGAGCTGCGGTGAGCCTCTTGTTGACGCGGTCGCCGACGGCACCCCCGATGAGCATGCCCGTGGCCTGCAGGACCGTGAGCAGCAGCACGATCTGGGAGGCGCGCTGCAGCGAGTAGCCGAGCTCCTCCGTGGCATAGGGAACGAGGTGCACCAGCAGCGCCGCGACGACCATCAGGGCGGTGCCGTGGCCCGCCGAGATCAGCCAGAAGGCGGGCGCCCGCAGCGCCTCGACGGCGGTGAAATCGACTCCACCGGCCGGCGACGGCACGTCGAGCGCGGCGGCGTCCTCGGGCAGGATCCCGTCGGGATGCTCGCCGAGCTCCTCCGGGCGGTGACGCATCACGTGCACCATCGGCGCGCCGAGCGCGATCGAGAGCACGCCGGAGAGAAGCGCCGTCTCGCGCCAGCCCCAGCCCTCGAGCGCCAGGGCGACGACCGGCTGCAGCACTCCCCCGAAGGCGAAGCCCATGAAGGCGATCGCGATCGCGAGCGATCGCCGCCGCTCGAACCAGTGGACGAGCGGGACCAGAATCGAGAGGAAGCCGCCGAGGGTTGCCCCGAGGGAGATCACAAGAAAGGCCGCGTAGAACCCCGCGATCGAGTCGATCTGGCTGAAGAGGATGAGCCCCGCGCCGAAGAGCAGGACGCCGACGTGCATCACCGTCCTGGGACCGAGCCGGTCGAGCAGCCAGCCCTGCCCGGGCCCGGCGGCCCCCTCCACGACGCGGGCGATGGCGAAGCCCCCGGCGAGGGCCGTCTTGCTCCAGCCGAACTGCGCGGCGAGCAGCACGACGTAGGCTCCGAAGGAGTGGAAAAAGAAGGCGCCCATGAGCGCCTCGATGGCGGCGCCGGCTCCGACGATGCGCCAGCCGTAGAAGCGCCACGCGGCGCGCCGGGGCCGCGGCTCGCCGACCGTCCCGGGAGCCGCTTCCCCCGCGTCCGTCATGGGGGCATTGTAGGCGGCTCACATACGGTCGTGCCCCTCTCGCAGCGCGTCGGGCTGCGTCTCGGATGGGAGGCCGTCAGCCGTCACCGCGACTCGCGCCGCCGCCTGGAGCCCTCCGTCGACGACTGGAGCGAGCGGGACGACGCCGTGCGAGGCGACCGGGCACGACCGCGCCTGGAGCGTCACATGGCGGGCGGCACCGCGAGGTTGCTCTCGCGACGCCGCGGCGCCGAACGCACGCGCGAGCCGGCGCTCGTCTCCGACGAGGGCGCGCGTCTCGCCGACGCGCGCACGCTCGTCCTGCCGGGCGGACTGCGGCTGGCCGCGCTGGAGCCGTGCGCCATCCCGGAGGGCCGAACCCTCACCGGCGCCGTGCAGATCGTCGACGTCACGATGGCGAGTGACGCGGCGTACCAAGCGGCGCCACCGGCGCTACGTGGCGATGCTCTCGCTGCGCGCGGTCACATCCCGGGGCCGTCGGGAAGAAGTGCGCTAGCTGTCGCCCCCCGCCGGCACGCCCGTACGCAAGCCCCCACGGTAGGCTGAGGGGAGCGGTGACGCGGAAGGGCGGTCCGCCCGGATGCGGCGACCGCTCCCGGGCTAGACGCGTTAGGCTATACACCGGGCCGGGGCGCCGGACCCGAGGGCGGCTGGAGGAGCGAATGGGCGACGGCAGCGCCGCTCCCGGCGTCCTCGTCACCGACGAGGCGCTGGCGAGACTGCGGGACGCGGCGATGGGCTTCCCCGACCCCATCGCGGGAATCCAGCTCTCGCTGGCGGGCCGCGGGCCGGAGGGGTTCACGCACCGCCTGACGCTCGTCGATAGGGGCGAGGAGCCGCCGCACGATCTCGCGCTCCCGCTCGCCGGTGGGCTGACGCTGTTCGTCGAGGCAGAGAACCTCGACTACCTCGACGGGGTGACCGTCCACTTCGATCCGGCCGATCCCCGGGCGAACGGCTTCGTCTTCGACAATCCGAACCCGCTGTGGCACGACGAGCTGGCGATGGAGCTCCAGGATCTCATCGATCGCAGCATCAATCCGGGGATCGCGGCGCACGGGGGCTACGTGACGCTGCTCGACTTCCGCGATCGCGTCGCCTACATCGAAATGGGTGGCGGCTGCCAGGGCTGTGGCCTCGCCGCCATGACGCTCACGCAGGGCATCGAGACCGCCGTGCGTGAGGTCCTTCCCGAGATCGAGCGCATCGTCGATACGACCAACCACGCCGACGGCGAGAACCCGTACTACGCTCCCCAGAAGAAGTGATGCGCCCGGGATGACCGGACGCCGCCCCGCCCCGGGTGCGCCGCTGCCCGCGAACGGGCTGCACCGGCCCTCCGACGTGCTCCTCGTCTCGACGTACGAGCTCGGACACCAGCCGCTGCTCCTCGCCCAGGCGCAGGCGGCGCTTCGCGGCGCGGGCCACCGCGTTCGCTGCATCGACCTCGCGGTCGAAGAGCCGCGATACCTGCTGGATAGGGCTGCGGGGACCGATCTCGTCGCCGTCGCCGTCCCGATGCACACAGCGGCACGGCTCGCCGTTTCGCTCGCACCGCGGCTGCGCGAGGCGGCCCCGGACGCGCACGTCTGTCTCTTCGGGCTCTACGCAAGCGAGATCGGGGAGGCGTCCCCGGCCGCCGCCGGCGCGGAGGCGTCGGTCCCGCTGGCCGACTCCCTGCTCGGTGGCGAGTTTGAGCCCGGTCTCGTCGCGCTCGCGGATGCGATCGCCCGACGGGTGCCGGGCGTCGCCCCTCGCTCCGTCGAGCCTCCCCCGGGGGGCGAGCCCGCAGCGCCCGTGCCGGCCTTCCCGCGACAGCGCTTCCTCGCGCCCGACCGCACCGGTCTGCCCCCGCTCGATCGCTACGCCCGCTGCGACACCGGCGAGGGTCTCGTGCTGGCCGGCTACGTCGAGGCGAGCCGGGGCTGCGCCCACCGCTGCGCGCACTGCCCGATCACCCCTGTGTACGGCGGACGCCTCCGCCTCGTCGACCGCGGGGTCGTGCTCGGCGACGCGGCGCAGCAGATCGAAGCCGGTGCTCGCCACATCACGTTTGGCGACCCGGACTTCCTGAACGCCGTGCCGCACGCGCTTGCGATCGTGGATGAGCTGGCCACGCGGCATCCCGGCATCACCTTCGACGCGACGGCGAAGGTGGAGCACCTGCTCGAGCACCAGGATCTCCTGCCCCGGCTCAGGGATGCCGGACTGCTGTTCGTCACATCGGCCTTCGAGTCGACGAGCGACCGTGTTCTCACGGAACTGGAGAAGGGGCACGCCGCCTCGGATCTCGATCGCGTGGTGGAGACCACGCGGCGCCACGGCGTCGCGCTGCGACCGACGTGGGTGGCCTTCACTCCCTGGGGCGGGCTGGAGGACTACCTCGCGATGCTCGACTTCGTGGAACGCCACGGGCTTCAGGGCGCGGCGCCCCCGGTGCAGTACGCGCTGCGCCTGCTTCTCCCGCCGGGCTCGCCGCTGGTGCCGCGGCTCTTCGCCGACGGCGTGCTCGACGGCTTCGATCGGGCGCGGCTGACCTACCGCTGGCGGCACGCCGACGCCCGAGTGGAGAGGCTCGCCGCCGACGTCGAGGCGATCGTGGCGGCGGCGCAGGCCTCGTCCACAGCCTGCAGCGCTCATGCCGGCCGGCGCGCTGCGCTCACCAGCGCGTCCGTGCTCGGGGCCCTCCGCGACGCCGTCGCCGCGGCGGCCGGCGAGGCACGTCCGGCGGGTTCGGCCGGCGCCGCCCCGGCGCCCTTCGTCCCCGGCCTCACCGAGGCCTGGTTCTGCTGAGCGGAGCCCACTGCGGGGCAGTTCGCCTCGCTGGCGGTGGGCGCCCGACCCTAGCCCACCCCCGCCTCGTCCGGCTCCACCTCGAACCGGAGCGCAGCGTGGGCGCGGCGCAGCGCGCTCTCGGCCCCCTCGGGCGTCGCCGCGCGGGAGAAGAGGAAGCCGAGGTACTCGCCGCCCTCGGGCAGGGGGACGAGCCGACGGCCCCTCGTCACGGTCAGCGAGAGGCCGGTGATGCCGGGTACCGACTCCGCGGCGGCGGCGCCGGAGACCGACCGCAGGATGCCGGCGGAGGGGATCGGGATCATCATCACGCCCGCCGCGGAACTCTCTCTCTCGTAGCCGGCCGTGGCGGCAGGACCGCCGACCGCGTCGCGCAGGAGCAGTTCCTCCAGCGAGGCTCCCGCCTCGTCGCTCCCCGGTCGGTGCGAGGCGAAGCGAAGGGAGCGCGCGCAGAGTCCGCCGATCGATCGCGCGGCGATGTCGACGGGCCAGGCGTCCCCGTCGTTCAGCCGCAGCTCGGCATGAACGGGGCCCCGGCGCAGCCCGAGCGCGTGCGAGGCGCGCTCGGTGATCGCGATCGCGCGCTGCTGCTCCCGCGCCGGCAGCCGCGACGGCGTCACGTAGATCGTCTCCTCGAAGTAGGGCCCATCGAGAGGATCGGGCTTGTCGAAGATCGCGAGCACGCGCAGCCGCGTCGTCCCCGCGGCGCCGGGCTCAAGCAGGCCCTCGATCGCGATCTCGCGGCCGGGGATGTAGCCCTCAACCAGGAGGTCGGCGCTCCCCCCGCACTCCCTCACGACCTCCGGCCGGCGCAGCAGCCGTCGCACCCGCTCCACGGCCGCGGTGAAGGCACCGGGTCCGTCGGCCCGGATCACGCCGCGGCTTCCGGAGAGGGAGAGCGGCTTCACGACGCAGGGAAAGCCAATCTGCCGGCCGAGGGTCGCGGGGTCGTCGTCCTCGCCCAGCCGCCACCACGGCGGCGAGGGGACGCCGGCGGCCGCGAGGCGCTCTCGCAGCAGCGCCTTGTCGCGCGTCGCGGCGACCGCGCCGACCGGGTTGGCGGGAAGTCCGAGGCGCTCGGCGGCGTGGGCGGCCACCAGCGTGCCGCCGTCGTCGACGGCCACGACGCGATCGAGATCACGCCCCGGCGCCGAGTCGGCGAAGGCGGCGATCCGCCGTGCGGCGCGCTCAGGATCCGAGAAGTCGAGCGGCAGGAAGCGACCGGGGTAAAGTCCCGCGAGCGCGTCCGCGGCATCGCTGCCGACGACGAGGTCGACCTCAAGCTCTCCCGCGAGGCGCGACGCCGCGTTCACGAAGTCGGTGACGCGGTAGCTCTCCCCGGGCAGCAGCAGCAGCATTCGGATCACGAGCGCTCTCCCGGGCCGATCGTACGCCCCCTCGTGCGCTACCCTCCTCGGGCGCCGCCGGCGCGACGTGCGCGCGGGGAGGACGGGTCGATGGACTGGGACGACAACGCCGAGGAGGCGGCCTTTCGCTCCGAGGTGCGCACGCTCATTGGGAGGAGACTTCCCACCTATTACCGTGACCGCTCGGTGCAGCTGCGTCGACGTACGCACCGCCCCTGGCAGGGCGATCGCATCGCGTTGGAGCCGGAGCGGCAGGAGGCCGCCCACGCGTGGCGCGAGGCGCTGGTCGAGCGCGGCTGGGTGGCGCCGCACTGGCCGGCGGAGTACGGCGGTGCCGGGCTCACCGTCCGCGAGCAGTTCATCCTCAACCAGGAGATGGCGCTGGCCGACGCGCCGGACATCGGGGGGCTTGGCACCCAGATGATAGGCCCGACGCTGATCGTCCATGGTTCCGATGAGCAGAAGCGGCGGCACCTGCCGGAGGTGCTCGCCGGGCGCGTGATCTGGGGACAGGGCTACTCCGAGCCGGGAGCGGGCTCGGATCTCGCCTCGCTCCAGACCCGCGCCGTCCGAGACGGCGACGAGTATGTGGTGAACGGGCAGAAGATCTGGACGACCCTCGCGCATCAGGCCGACTGGCTCTTCGTCCTGACACGCACCGACACCGACGCACCCAAGCACCGGGGGATCTCGCTGCTGCTGATGGATCGTGCCACGCCCGGCATCTCGATCCGGCCGCTCGTGAACATGGCGGACCACCACATCTTCAACGAGGTCTTCTTCGAGGACGTGCGCGTTCCGGCCGAGAACGTGGTCGGCGAGGAGAACCGGGGCTGGTACGTCGCGATGACCCTCCTCGACTTCGAGCGCTCCAACGTCGCGGGCGGTGTGCGGGCGAAGGCGCAGATCCGCCTCATTCTCGACGAGGCGCGCGGGCGGGAGCAGGCCTCCGGGCGGCGACTCGCCTTACCGGTGCGGGGGCTGCTCGCCGATCGCTACATCGATACCGAGGTCGTGCAGCAGCTCTCGGCGCGGATCGCCTCGATCCAGGCGCGGGGCCTCGTGCCGAACTACGAGGCGTCGATGGGCAAGCTCTTCGCCTCGGAGCTCTCGCAAAAGATCGCGATCGCGATGGCGAAGGCGCTCGGCCTCTACTCCCAGCTCACCGATGCCGATGAACCGCGCACGCCCCTGCACGGGTACGTCGGGTACCAGTACATGGAGTCCGTCTCGAGCACGATCCGCGGCGGCACCTCGGAGATCCAGCGCAACGTGATCGCGACCCGGGGTCTCGGGCTCCCGCGCTCCTAGGCTCAGCCGGGCAGGCGCGCCCCGGGGCCTCGCAGCTGGCGCCAGGTGGCGCCGGCAAGCGCTGCTGCGGCGGCGAGCGCGAGCACGGCCTCGTGC
>MKWU01002015.1_pt1 | contig 32356 bp, 35 predicted proteins | sample 809101 | NCBI WGS metagenome assembly MKWU01 (sample SAMN05860141, study PRJNA318959) | sponge metagenome | host: Aplysina aerophoba | place: Slovenia: Piran, Adriatic Sea, Gulf of Piran | collected 2013-05-07
GCGTTCAACGACTTTGGACATGGGTGCCGAGCCATCAAGTTCCACAAGAGTCTCGAGGAGCGGTAGAACATAGTCGGCCTCAGGAAGTAAAGATCCTTTTGGAGCTCTATCCGAGCTCACCCTTCCCGTGGGTTTCGACTCGGTACGGCGGACTCTCGGCCTCTCTCGAGCAGCCTGGGGTTCCTGAAGGGAAAGACCCATCGCATCCAGACTCGGTTCAACAGACTTGCCTGGACTGGAATTGCCCTCCTCAGAGTCGTAGCCCAAGAGCCGGCGTAGCACAGAGTCGGCATCATCTACCAGGGGCTCGGCATGTCTCTGCAACTCGGAGAACACATCCTCACTCACCTGGATCCAACGTTTCGGCATAACAGCCTCCCTCGGCCTTTCAGCTTCCCTTTCTTATTTGTAATACAGATTGTAATCAACTACCAATCTAGTTTGCAATATTGATTCTTGGGGCGCACCTCGGGGGAGATGTGGTTTCTTCGGGATTCTTGGCTGTTGGAATCGTGGCCAGAATCGCTGATCGTATCGTGGCGTAATTGAGAAGCGGCATCCTCAACAAGGTACAAATTCAACTGCCAGTATCCCGGCCGACCTGCTCGATGCGTACCTAGACATTCCGTTCGGTTACTCCCGCGTGGAAACGAAGTTACGGCCGTATCAACCCCAGCCAGAAAACCATTTCCATGATCAAGGACAAAGGCGGTCTGAAATCCGGATGGTGCCGCTCCTTCAGGCCCGAGTTTGGCGGGTGGTTTGGTGTTTTGCCTGGTCAGGGGGCATACGCGAAGAAGGTGTTTCCACTACATTCGGGGTTTGAACCCCTTCAGGGTTGGGTGATCAGGAAAAGTCAAGAACCTTCACGAACCATCGGACGGTCCACGTCCTGCCCTGGGAATATGGCTATCTACCTGGGATAACAGCGAGAAACGAAACGTCAGGAAACCGTAAGAAACCTTGAGAAAGGAAAATAGGCGAAAACCGTGATTGGTGGCCTGTGGGCCACCACCCGCGACCTGCGACTCCGTGGGGACTCCACATTCAAACCGGGAGGACTCCACATTTCAGCGAAGTTGGCCGGGTTGCCCCGTGGTCGGCATCCATCCCCGATAGCCGGTGGCGGGCAATGGGACTTCCTAAAATGCCCGTCAGCGCGGTTGGCTACATCGGTGAGGTGCCGCAACTCAAACCAATGCGAGGTTCGCTGCTTAGGGCAACATCCCTGGGAAATGCGCCTACGACGGTCATTGTCCGTCCCGATCTTCCCGCCTTTGGTCGCGGAACCAACGAAGTTCTGGAAGAACCTGATGATCCTTCGGTCTGCCGGCGAGTTCTTTTGAAGCGATGATGTCGTCCAACGAAGCGGCTAGCACTATCCAACCGTCACCCACATCCACCCCTATTGCCCCTTCCACTAGATACTCGTAGCCCCCACCAGCAGGAGCGTACAGCAGGTCAAGGTCTCCATGTTTAGTGGTCAGGTTCCATATCTCCTGCGCTCTCAACAAGTCCGGTGCCTTGGTTTGAACACGTTTGCCTTTCACGCCGCCGACCAGACGGTAGCGTGCTCGTAGTTCTTTCAGTGCTGCCATCAACCGTTCTCGGTTCTCTCTCCCACGGCCGCAAGCCACATCGGCATCCATTGTCAGCACATTAGCTCCATGTAAAGAGGCACCGAGGTTCCCTATCACCACAAAGCGAACCCTGTGCGCCGCGAGGGTCTTCAGGATCTGGTATAGCTGTTCCAAAGCTCACCATATTCCTCTTTGGCCCGGATGGTTTCTTGGCACATCAGAACATGCACGCCGTCGAGGGAACGGCCCAGCGATTGTTTGCTGCGAATCACATCCTCCAGGGCCGCTACCCACACCGAAAGGCCTCCTCCCAGGTTCATATCCTCTGCGTTTCCCATGATCTGTTCGTAATCCCCGATGCCGGGTAGTGCGCTGACCACATTGACCATCCCAGCGGTGGTGTGCAGCCTTGTGAACCCGGGAAGGTTCGGCCGGTCAACAGTTCCTCGCTCGTCAACTTGCAAGGGTTGAGCGCCTAGGGACCGAAGCGCCCGGTCTGTCTTCTCAAGATTGGGGCCGGGCATAGGGGTGATATCGGTGTTGTAGGTCGGATAGGGGGCGCCTTGTAGACATCCGGCGCCCATGCCCACCATCACGAAGTCGACCTGATGATCCGTGAGAGTTTGCAACACCTGTCGGGGTGAGAACTCTACGGGTGGCAGCCCTCGCCTACGGAAATTGTATTGAAGCACAGAGCGCGAGAACCGCTCCCATCGGTCAAGTCTCTCGCGCGGTGTGTGTCGCAAGTGGGCCAATATTTGCGAAAGCCAATCGTTGGGGTCTTCCTCTTGCGACACTTGTGGCTGGTTCCGCAGGTAGGCCAGATCCGCGTGGGCGTCGGCACTCAAACTGCTTTCCCACGGTTCGGGACCCTGATTGATCCGCATGGTCATCATCGAAACCTTCCTGCTGCAAGCTATCTCATAGGGGATTAGCGAATCTGGCGCCTGTATTTGTCTCGCTCGGCCATTGAGAGGAAGCGTAGCCCGCCCGAGGTCACCTAGGCCTTCCGATAATCCTCCGCCCATCGTTTTCTATGGCCTATTGGGGGGCTCGGATGATGAACGACACCATTTGCCTCGGGTTACCGGATCGTTCGGGCAGCACAGCAGCGGTGTGGTGGAACATCCCCTTTCGGCACTCCCGCTCAGGACAAAGGCTACGGACGCCGAAACCGCAGCGAGAGAACCATTTCCATGATCAAGGACAAAGGCACCCTCAAACTTTCCGAAGGCCGAACGGGGACATGGTGCTTGACTGGGTCGCTAAACGACAAAACCAACTTCGCGTAGCATGGGAACTGGCATCACGTCTCATAAACCCAGGGAAGATAGACCCCTAAAGGCCGATCACCCTCTCGGATGACTGCCGGCTGGTTGAGCATATAGGCCAACTCTCCCCAGGTTTTGCCACTCAGGGCGCCCTCGCAACCTTCCAGGTCGTGACGATGCTGACGCAAAACCCTGAAATCACGGGTCAGAGCCTTTGACGGTGCCGGACTTTTCGGCCTGTCCGCTCACATCCTCGGCCCTCGCCAGTTCGAATGTTCCCAATGCACCGGGAGGGTCACCACCAACACCCCGACCCGCAACCCTGACACCATTCCCAACGAAGCTGCTCCCCACCTGCCCATCAAGCAGTGCTGTCAAGGCATGATCAGCGTCCCAGTGGACCTGCTCGACGACTCCTCAACTCCACGGGAAACGCTGGTGCCGCCGTGGATGCCCGAACATAGGCACATCCCACCCGACGACGCCAAACCCAAAGACGTAACCGATTCGTACATGCTGGGAGAATTGCAGAGAGGCAGGGCGAAGGTCGTGGCAGCGTTGCATACCATTTCTGGGGAATCTCTCGTCCAAGGTATGGGATTGACCACAGAAGAGGTCATGGAGAGATGGCTGGCTTGGGGAGAAGCGAAAGGGTATATCCCTATCATCGCGTGACAACGCGATAGAAACACTGTTCCCCGAGTTGGTTCTGGCTACTCGTGGTATGAGATAGCAAGCCTCCCCGATAACGCGCTGGCCCCGTTGTTGTGACTCTATCTAATCGGCAGGTCGACGCTGCCCTCCGAAAGCCTCTCCGAAACCTCCGGGTCGTCAACCGCCGACACCGAAAACTCGGTTTCCGTGTAAACCCACGGGACACAGGGCCGCCCTATGACTTCTCCCACTCTCCGAGCCGTTTCCATTCCGACCATCCACAGGTCGGTTTCGTCGCCGCTGTCGTCGGGCCAGACAAGCAACAGCCCCACCTCGGTTTCCTTGCGAGAATGTTCTCTGCGGGCCAGGGAACCGAACATCGCCGCTCTGGAAACTCCCTCCGCCGCCGCCGCTACTACCTCGGCCGCCGCCGCGAACAAAGCGTCGTAGTCCATAACTGCCCGTCCGCCGCCGATTCCCAAAATGTCGAGCACATCATCAAGTGTCCGAGGGAGGCCTCTCAGACCTATGTCGGTTTTTCGTTGCTCCGCACACCGGACGCGTATCAATTCCCAGTCAACCAGCCCGCCTACACCCTTAGCGAGGTTCGCTGCTTCGTCCCAGATTTCGTCGGTGTTGTCGGTTGCTTGTACAAGACGGTCTATCATCAGGTCGTTGAGCGAGATGACCCGCAGGGGATTACCCGTTCACAGACACGATGTCCGGCGTGTCCATTCCGTATGACTCTTCGGAGGGCACCTCGACAAGCACTCCGCTTTCATGTTCCCATCCGTAGTACCAGTGGCAGCCTTTCTTCTTGAACCCGGCAGCCGCCAGAGATTCCATGTCCCGAGAGGTGATCCGGCCCACCATGTCTATGTCGGTGGGTCGGGTCTGTTGCGTGTAGAACACCTGGGCGCCGCCGCCGACTAGGGTCTGTGGATACTCAACGATGCTGTCAAAAGCCGCCGCGGCGTACAATATCCATTGTGGGCTGCCGGTTCTGACCGGAGGATCCCCTCCAATAAACCATCCGTGTCAGCGTTCACCTACGCCCGTCAGAGGGGTGTTTTGGGTCGGAGACCGCAGGCTTGTTCTTCGGCAGTGGTATCTATCCCCCGGGAGCGTTTCCACGCCAATCGTCTTTTGATATTGCGGGTCGGCGACATACCGGCGGCGATCCCACGTTTGTAGTTTTCCCGGCCCCGGGCCAGCGCCTCTTCCATCGTCAGGATCGTTGGCGGTGGCGAAGCGCAAGGATCGATGGTGGGCTGCTCGGGCATGACCCTCAGTTCACCATTGGAGGGTCCGAGCGACCGACGACAGTTTGACGTTCCTTTCCAGATAGACGGTTGTTGCACGGTTGTCTGTGCTTGATGGGACCAGCGCGTTACTTGAGAACGGGACGCTGCTCTCAGCGGGCCAATGGACGACACCCGACCACAGATGTGTGGCTTTCGCCGGTGTCCCAGTGGACCTGCTCGATTCCTTCCAACTCATCCCCTACGGCACCCTGGATTGGAAACTGAGGTACACGGTGGCCTCACCTTCATGAACCCCGTAGGCTCGGTTTGCATGAAACCACGGAGCCCCGCTATCAGGGGTTCCACATAGGGCTCCACATTCAAACCGGGGAAGTTGATGGCGATCAGCGGACGTCGCCAGGCTACGGCCCACGCGGGCGCTGCTGCTAGCAGCTTCTTCCAAGCCTTGCGGCTATTAAGATCCCTCTCCTCCTTTATACGATTGTCCAATAACTCCAGCAGCCTGTCATGGCTGTCTTCGGAACCGACCACGGAAGATGTAGCGGCAGCGTGGATGGACTGGGGAGAAGCAAAGGGTTATGCCCTACATCGCGTGAGGGTGCGGCTGGAGCAATCGGTCTAGTCAGAACCCGACAGGCTGCTGATCAGTTCGGACACGCGGGAGCGCTGCTGGGGTTCGAGGTTTCTGACTTTGTCCAGACGACGGGCAAGAGTGACGGTGTCCACCAGGTCTTCCTCGACTAGAGCAACGCAAAACGCCAAGTCTTTAGAACGCCAGGCGATGGCCTTGGATATCCAAAGGTCGTGAACCTCGAGGCACCAAGCCACCACTCCGTTGGTATTCGGAGTTTCGTATCTAATGAGCCGATCCTTCCAGCCTTGCGGTAGGACGGCCGTGGAACGGGTAACACCCTGAATGTAATAGCCGAACATGTCATGAAACATCGACGCTTCGCCGACGGTGCCGTCGAGCAAGTCGGCTTTTCGCTCCAAGGGGTCATCAAACGCGGCGAAGTCCCCCTCCATGGAACGTTCCGCTATTTCTGGGATGTTGAGAGTTGACGCATGGATGGCCTGACTGCCGATCACCAGAACTTCGGTTTCGTTCAGGACGGTACCAGCTGTCCGGATGGTGTGTTCAAACTCTGCTCTGTCCATTCCACGCTTTCCTGAACGAACGGTAGGCATCGAAACGCTGAGCACTGGTCAGCACCCCAGCGAAGGGAGTAACCTGCCTGAGGTCCCGTCCATGCAAGCTGGGGTCAAGTGCCCGTTCGGCTATGTAATCGGTCGTTCCTTGCAGTATGCGCTTCCATTCGTCCAACAGTGGGGCAGCGCGTGGGTTGACTGACCGCATGTGGGAGACGTTGCGGCGGGCGATCTCTACCACTTCTGCTTCCCGGGACCGGAGTTCTTTGACGATCACGGCATGAAGAAACAGGCTTCTCTCCTGGTCGCGGGTCATCGGCGGGTGAAGGGCAGGGGGAAGCCCGTCAAGGCCAACTAGGTTAGGCGTTTGCCCAGAAGTGCTCCCGCTGCAACTTGTACGCATAGCTCCTATTTTACGGTTCGTATAGGGCTGGCGCTAAGCAGCTTTATGTCGTGATCTCGGAGAAACGGGAGGGCCGCCGACTATGTGGGTTACTGGTCGCTGTGCCGGTTGGGATCGTAGCGTCTGGCGGATCGCTGGCTGGTATTGCTCCGGTTCCCCAGGTTTTGCGTCACTCCAGGTACAGGGGCGACCAATCCCGGACCCATCGGCCTGGAACTCGCCCTCCAATCACACGAGATCGCACCAGGCATCGACCCAAGCCGGTTTTGCTGGTCAGCCATGTGAAACCGCGCTGGATCCGCCTCCCGCTCACCCGTCAATAGCCCACGAGGAGTCCATTCGCCCCGACTGGGTCTCGTAAATCCCTTATCAACCCGATGCCATGTGCATTTCTGTCCCGTCTTCTTGATTGCTAACGGTACTTTCTCCGGCGCGGCCGTCTGGATCGTCTTTTCTTGGACATCATCCCTTCGACGAGATCGGGACCATGGGTTATCAACACCCATCGCAGAAGAAGAATTAACAGACCCAGGATCGTCCGCAAGGTCCACGCGAGAGCCAGCACACGGCCGGGGAGTGCCCACCACCGGCCCTCGGGTTGCGTTCGCCAATGGATCTCCGTTGCAATCCCACCCGCTACGTGGAGTCCAAGGGTCCACCAAAACGGCGTCCCTGCTACAAGAAACAGGTAGAGGTTTTCCCACGTTGGGCCGTTCACTAACCACCAGACGGCTTCAACAGCGCCACCCGCCCCTGATAACACCAGCCCAACAACCGCAAGCCACGGAAACCGCCTAACACCAGTGCTATATCCACTCAGAAGCCGTCCGTCAAGTTCCATGTTGTAATGCAAGGCCGCTCCTCTCTTACTGTCAGATTCGAACTGCCTCAGTCTATGTCCGGGGGTGTGACAACTCTTGGAGACCACCTATGCGTGAGAGACCTCTTTGGCCTGAACTCGGCATAAGCTCGTTCAAAACGACGAACCCGGGCGATTGGCGCGCCAACGTATGGCCTGGGAAGCAGTGGATGCCCGAACACAGGCACATCCCACCCGCTGACACCAAACCCGAAGACGTGACCAAGTGGTATGCCAACCGTGCGTTGTGGCGGTGGACACGAAACCGCAAACTCGTCGAAGGCGGCGGCCAGTTCGGCTGTTCCCAGTGCGCTGGGAGGGTCACCACCAACGCCAAGACCCGCAACTCTGACACCATTCCCAACGAGGCCGCTCCGTACGTGCCCATCGACGACGAAAAGCAGTGCTGTCATGGCATGGTCAGCGTCCCAGTCGACCTTCTCGACTCCTACCAGGACATTCCGTTCGGAACTCCCGCTTGGAAACGAAGCTACGGACGTCGAAACCCCAGCGAGAAAACCATTTCCATGCTCAAAGACAAAGGCGGCCTCAAAGCCGGATGGTGCCGCTCCTTCGGTCTCGCGGCTCACACTATCGGCGTGCTGGCCCTGGCCATTGCTCACAACGTCAAAGAAACCATCGGGATCGAAAGAACCCGAACCGACAAACCTGTTCCTCCGGCCAGGCCCAAGAATCACCAGCCGACCCGCCGCAACATCAGCGCGGACAGTCTCACCCCGAGGGCACCGCCCGGCTAGAACCACCGACGCACCCCAAGCGCCGACAGTAAACCCTTACTGTCGGCTTTAGCGCGCCCGAAAAGGCCCAAACCAGCACCACGAGCCGCCCAACACACCCAAACCCCACCACGGCACGCCAACAGGCACTAGTAATGCCCGAAAATAGGCGAAAAGGCAACAAAAACAGCCTAACTGGCCCACTTATTTTTGATAAATGGACCATAGGCCTGGGTGGCCTGTGGTCCACCACCCCTGACCTGCGACTCCGTAGAAGCTCCACATAGGGCTCCACATTCAAACCGGGGGGTCTCCACATCCTGATGGACCACCATTGGCAGCGTACCAGACATGGATTGCGATATGATGCAGGGGCGATGGACAAGATCCCGTTTTCGGCCTATGACTTTTTTGGGTGCCTGAGTTCGGGCGTAACCACTCTGGCCGGTGTCTCGTTTGCGTATCAGGGCGTGGAAGCCTTCCGCCTGGAAATGAACGCTAGTCAGGCTCTCGTCTTGGTTATCGCCGCTTATCTGGTCGGACATATAGTCGCTTCGGTCTCAAGCTTTCTGCTAGAACGCCGATTGACCAGGAAGCTCATTGGGTCACCCACCTGGTGGCTTTTTCATGGCGACCCGCTCCCCTGGTGGCGTCGATTCCTCAAGGCGTACCACAAGCCCCTTCCAGAAGTGACCGCCAAACGTGTGCTCGACAGAGCCAAGGGCGAAGCCGATATCAACGAACCAGGAGAGGCGCTCTTCTACCATTGCTTCGGCGTGGTACGGAGAGATGAATACCCCAGAGCACGGTTGGCGGTGTTCCTGAACCTATACGGCTTTGCTAGGAACACTTCGATGGCGGCGCTCATCAGCACTGCTCTGATTGGACTCGCGATTGTCGTCAATGACCAAATTGACCCAACCGAGTTGTGGGCGGGCCTCCTGTCGGCGGCGTTTGTCGGGGTCGCCATGTACCTTCGATATCTGAAGTTCTATCGACAGTATTCGATCGAACTCTACGTCACCTACGCTGAGGTCAAATCATGAGCAAAATCAAATCACTATCCGTGGGCAACGGGGACATGTTCTACATCCGTCACAATTCGGACAATTTCACGATGATCGACTGTTCCCTGTCAGCCGACAACAAGCACCGCATCGTCAATGAACTTGAACGCGAACGCAAGGGAAAGGGCATTACCAGGTTCATCTCGACTCATCCCGACCAAGACCACATCGGGGGCCTCGCCTTCTTAGACGACCGGATGAAGATACCAGCCTTCTACTGCGTGAACAACGCGGCCACAAAAGGGTTCGAGACTACGGACTTCAAGCGGTATCGGCAACTTCGCGATAGCTCGAAGGCGTTTCACATCTACAAGGGGTCCAGGCGAAAGTGGATGAACGAGAGCAATGCTGAGCGCGGGTCGTCGGGGATCAACATTCTGTGGCCGGATACGGCCAATCAACACTTCAAGAGTGCTCTGGCGAGCGCCGCGCGTGGCGAGAGTCCCAACAACATCTCGCCCATCATCAAGTACAGCATGGACGGCGGAGTGACAGCTATATGGATGGGCGACCTCGAAACCGACTTCATGGAAGCCATCAAGAATGCCTTCACTCTACCGAAAGCAGACCTCTTGTTTGCGCCGCACCACGGGAGGAAGTCAGGACGTGTACCGAAGCTGTGGCTTAACCAAATGGCTCCCAAAATCATCATCGTTGGCGAGGCACCCTCCACTGACCTCCAGTATTACCAGGGGTACAACACGATTACCCAAAACACGGCCAGGGACATCGTGTTCGAGTGTGACACCGGCGTGGTGCATGTATACGTGTCCTCACCCACGTATTCAGTTGGCTTCCTGACCAACAAAAGGCGGCCACATGATGACGGGTACTACATCGGAACCCTTGATGTCTAACGCGGTGGCCGAACGCAAAGCGGGCAAGTGACCGCGCTAGACACCCTTCGAAACCTCAACACCAGGCAGATTCGTCCCTAATCCCCGCTTCAGCCGCAAAATCACTAATGCGCACAGGATCCCAACAGAGACCTTGGCGGTTGTAGCGTGCGACGCGTGGCGACTCGGGACATCGTTTTGGTGATCCTCCGTCTCTATTGGCTGGGGAGGCGGGTTCTCACTCTTGCGACAGCAGTTCGTCGCTTGCTTGCAATGACAGCATGGGTTGTCCAACCACTGGTACCGCATCGTGCTATTACCAGCATGGCCACAGCGTCGCGTTGGTAGCGGCTATCCCGGCGAACCGTCCTGTAGTCAATTGGCGAAGGTCCACAGGAAGCCGGATGAGAGTGCCAGGTTCCGATGTACCCAAATTCACTCTTGTCAAGCCTTGCCTGCCGTAGGTACTCCTGCAAAAGTTGGTTGGCCTTGGTGGTGGCCAAGGAGTAGCGGTTAGGGCGTGGTTGCTGATGTGGAACTTCGATGGAGGCCAGTACCCAGAGACCGCGCGACGAACGGGCTCCGATCAGTATGCCACCGGTCTCGTTGGGCATTCGTGACTTAGCAATGGACTCCATATGGCGCAGCTCAAATGTTTCGATCCAAATGTCAGTCGGTACGCGGTAATGCTGAAAATGTCGGATCACTGTTCCCTGATTATCGTTCCCACTCGGTCGTATGGCTGATCCGGCTGTGGCGTTAAGACATGAATTGCCGAATCGGGAAGTTCCCAGCGGTCGGTGAGGGTATCTAGCACCGTGGCCGTCGCGTAAGCAGCTGCCGCGTGAACAGCGTGCGGTGGCGTCAGCGAGACTGGATGCATGCATCCAACCTCTCGGATCGCAGTATCAGTAGTTTCAATTGCAGGAACCTCATCCAAGCGCCGATTTGCGTCGCTGTACCGACTGGATCGGTCAATACGAATGAGTCCGCCCTGTCTGTGTAGTCCAACATGGACGACAGGGATGTCAAGATCGATGGCCAACTTTTCGAGGAGCCACTCCACGCTGTAATCTGCGGTGGCATCGATGACGATGTCGTGTTTGGGCAGCAACTTGAATGCGAGGTCTGGTTCGAGTTGAGTTCTTAGAACGTTGATGTCTTGAAGGGTCATGCCGGTGTGTTCAACCAAGACATCCCGTACCGCTGTGACCTTCGGTTGGTTGATTTGTGAAGGGCCACAAAGGTGACGGGTCGAGTTCCCAGGGCGCAGGCGGTCCGCGTCAACAAGGGTCATGCGGCCGATGCCGCCGCGTGCTAATTCATCAGCGACGAAAGACCCGACAGCGCCGACCCCCACCACCAACACACTTGCGGTACTCATCTTCTCCCAGTCTGGTCCGGCTCGATGCATCAACACTGAGGGCGAGTCCTCGGCGGTCTCGACTGCATTAATCTGCATCTGGCCCTTCTCGTTGGTGGCGATAACGCCCAGCACCCCTTCTCGTATCCCCTCTGGTCCCGGCCGTTGGTATCGCAACAGCAGAAACCCGGAACCTCTTCGGAGTACCTCTTGCTCGATCCTATTTGCTTGGTTTGGAGAAATGCATGCAGCGATGGTGGGCCAGTCCCACACTGGCTGGGTGAGCATGCCGATGTCAACTGCCTCGGCAAAGATTCTCCGTAGTTGGCGCTTTTTGAAAACCTCGTCTCGGCCACCACGAGGCTGCCATCGGGTCCAGTGATACCAGCCTTCTCCGCGTTTCTCGATAGTGACCTGACCACTGAGGCCGCTTGCCGAACTGCATGTATAGAGCAGTGAGGAGTCTTTGGCGAAGTAGTACTGGAGGTCAAGGGCGCCTGCGTCGTGAGGCCAGCTCTCGTTTCGGTGTGCCCACCAATCCTGGATGCGTTTAGCCACAGCCTCCGAGGTGAGCCATTCCAAACGGGTATGGTGGCCGCGGTGCCACAGACACAATTGGCCACCGGGTTGGAGGTGCCACGTCAGCCGATCTGGCTCGTTGGCACATCGCACCTGAGGGGGCGAAAACGGATAGTCAGGAGGTACCTCAATAACAACCGCAGGAAGCGAGTCGAGACCAGTCGATCCAGAAGGAATCTGCCCTTCAAGATATACAGTGTCCGTAGCGCAATCGGGTGGACTCGTTTCGATGAAACCGAATTCAAGGAACCCGGCGATGAACGCTTTTCGGCTTGCTTCAATTGGCCGCCGCCAGATTGGGATCACGCGAATTTGCGATCTGCCCCTTTGATCTGGCGGTCGCCAGATCTCAGAGTTACTCCGAGGCTGGCTGCGGTTTCGCTCATTCGCTTTGCCCGGTCCTCAGGGGTCGGCATGTTGTTGCCGTCCAAACCGATGGACACCGGGTAAGAATCCTCGCCGTTAGCTTCGTCGTGTGTGTTGTAAAGGCTCGTTTTGCCTACCATCCCCTCATAGACCGCACATGCATCGAAATGGGGAGGATTGGCACCCTTGGTGCTTGGTGGTGTGTAGTTACCGTCGCTACTTACCAAGATCACGGCATCAGGCCTTTGATATTGGCGAAAATAATCGGCCGCGGGAGCGTCGACCCAATCCTCCCACTCATCCTCAGTTTGAGTCCGGACAGCGTGACGCGAGCAGTGGTGCGGAGCTACGAGTACATCCCACTCCAATCGGTCCTCGTTGCCACTCGCGATAGATCTCTCAAAGATTGCCTCAATAGTGCTGTGCTCAAGATCACCGAGAAGCAGAAACCTTTTCTCGATACCACTGTCTTTCATGGTCACATGAAGGCCAAGGCAGGAATCGTTACGCTCGCCCGACTCGGTGTCATCACGGAACGGCGACTGCACAAAAAGCTCGATGCTGCTTGAGTGATCCTCGCCGTCAAGAAGGTCGATTTCGCGGCCAGGGACCGTGAGTAACTCCTCTGGAAATTCCTCCCAACCCTCCGTCTCAAGCACATCGGCATATCCGACGATTTGGAGCCGATCTCCCCGCTCTGCTCGCTTCCCCGCGGCTGCAGCCGTGACCTCCGCATCGCGCCTCCTCTTCGCCTCGGCCAGCAATTCCTCACCCAACTCGGTAAGGTCGTCCTCTTCCACAAAGCAACGCAGAGTAATGATCAGCTCATTTACGCGCCACTCATCAAAAACGCGGGTGATCCCACGAACGTGGTCCTCATCATGGTGGGAAATCAGCAATATGGGCAATTCCGGCTTCGTAGTTCCATCATGTAGAACCTCTTGAAGTTCCTGCGCCATCAGGTCTACGACCGGAGCCCAGTCGTTGTCCTCGCTAGAACTGTGATCGATGTCGAACTGAAGAATCAATCCATCCGGGGCTACAAGGGTTATAGCATCGCCGTTTCCAACTGGCCAGCAAGCGATACCCGATTTTGGAAGCCGACTCACTTCTCACCTCTTCTCTCTTGTCCCTGGGTTGCGGAGGCCCCAAGGCCAACCAAACTGACCAAAACCCTAGCCTCAAGGCGTGACATCTTCCTCAGGGTTACCATTGAGGGCCGACCATGTCATGGCCTAACCCTGATCACACCGGTCTTTAAGGGCGTGGAGGTGTTCCAATTTGGGGTTGTTTCAGGCTCTCCCGACATTGATGCTGATGCCAGCATCCTTGGCCAACTGTTCGATGGTGTCAATGTCGTCTTGGTCGCAGGCGAGGATCAGTTGTGCCATCTGGTTGATGTAGCCAACTTTCCCTTCTTCGATGAGGTTGGCCATTTTCGTAGCAAATAGGCGAGGTCAACCTTGCCCTCGTCGCTGTCAAAAGAGGCAGTGGCATTGAAACTCACCCGCCAACGGTTTCCCGACGGAGACTCCGAGCACTGGCATGGGGAATGCCCGCACCTGACCCACCGCCCCCGATCTGATCGGAGCAGCACTCTGGTCCTGTCGCAGATACCCTGTACGATCATCAGCAATAGCGAAAAGTAAACTTGGTGCTTCAAGAAGATCTATCCAAAATAGGCCAGCCGCAACCCCGGACCTCAGATGCTATAGAGAATGGGCTTTTCGGCCTGGGAGACTATTTTCTTGCGCGGTGCTTTCAACCGAGGTGGTTTGATGCGTTCTGTTTTTGACGCGGCTACACCGAGCGCGGATGTGCTTTCTGGCAAGTTACGAGATGAGGTCTTTGCTGCCCAGTTGGAGGAGGTGGTGGCTGGGCGGGGAGAGAGGGTCTATGCCGATCCGGATGTGTTCTTTGCCAACTCGTTTCCTACCAATGACTTGCGAGCCCTGCTCGCACGGCACCCTGGTAGCCGAACGCGACCTGATAGTGGTCTGATGGATTGGCCCGAACTCCTAGGGGAGGTAGCCGAGATACTGAACTCGAAAAGGGTGACGGCACGCGTCTATGTCGGCGGCGCGGGTGGCGAGGATGTAGGGATGGCTTTCCGCTATGTCGGCACGGAGTTGAACCGGCTGGAACAGCCCGGCATGATCACACCCCAACCACCGGCACACACACACGACCTACGCCGCTTCTACCAGACCGACCACACCCATATAGCGCGGACCACCAGATGGAAAGGATCCGAAGATGCGCCGCAGTGAACGCATAGACGCTGCTCTCGCCGCACTCGAAGAGAACGCCCACCGCGAGACCGACGGGACATGGCTGGAATACCTGATCGCGGATGTCGCGCCGCATATTCGAGATTGGAACGTGGACAGCTGCTGGCGCTGGGAAGACTGGCCCTACCGTACCCAGGTGCTGCCTCACAGCCCACCCGAAGATCACGGCATCGACCTGGTCGCCCGCCGCCGGGACGACGGAGCTTGGATCGCTATCCAAGCCAAATCCCGCCAGCTTGACGAGGCCGGCAAAGGCAGGTCTGTCCCCGGCCGCGAGCTGAGCACGTTCCTGGCTCTCTCAGCAAACAAGGACATATGGCAGGAACGGTGGTTGGTCGTCAACGGCAATGTGACGGTAAGCGGACACGCTCCCGACCTTGCCGCCGCAGCGGGCGCTCCCCTGAAGGAAGTGAACGTAGCGCAGGCTGTCGAGTCCCAACGGGCCGCGTCGGCCGCTGCCGACACTGACACATGCCGTCACTGCGAAACCGGCGGCAGCCTCGACAGCGACCAGGACGCTCCCATACAGACCCGCTCATGTATGCAGCGGGAAGCAGTCGAGATGGCTGTGACCCGTCTCCGCGCCAACGAAATGACCGACGAGGACAACATCCCCAAAGGCGAAGCGCGGGGACGCATCATCCTGCCCTGCGGGACGGGCAAAACCCGCATCGCGTTACGCATCGTCGAAGAACTGACCTTCCCCGGAGAACTGTCCGTGGTGCTGTGCCCGTCGATAGCGCTGGTCGCTCAGATACGACGAGAGTTCCTCCAACACACCAAACAGCAGCTGAGGGTGATGGCCGTGTGCTCAGACCAGGGGGTGGCAGCCGACGACGAAAAGGTCGCCAACCTCGACGATGCCACCGCAGACCGGGGACTGATCACCACCGAAGAAATCAAAGGCTGTCCGGTCACTACCGACCCCGACCAGATAGCCCACTGGATACAGCAACGCCGCGAAAGCACCGCCGCCGACCAAGTGAGCGTGATCTTCTGCACCTACCAGTCAGCACGCCGCGTCTCCGAGGCGGTCAGAAGAGCCGACGCCGCGGACGGGTTCAAGGTACTGATCTGCGACGAAGCTCACCGCACAGCGGGGATACGCCGCCGCAAGCGCAGCGCCGCGGTTGACCAGCGGCTCGCCGAGTTCACCTTATGCCACAACCGTGACGCGTTCCCCGCCACCTACCGTGTCTACCAGACAGCCACACCCCGCACATTCGGGGAACTCCCCACCCGAATCGGCACAGATTACGTGGTACGCGAAATGAACGATCAGTCCACCTTCGGGGTGACCCTCTACCGCCGGTCCTACATCGACGCGGTACGGAATGGATGGCTGTCGGACTATCGGATTGTCGCGATGGCCGTCACCGGGGAGGAAGCCACAGCCATCGCCAACGAACTTGTCCGCGAAGCCGACGAAGCGGCCGCACGCGACGCCGAAGACGCTGCCGTTCGGCGAGGAGGAACAAGGCCACGGCGCGCGGCGCGGCTGCCAAGCACCGGCGACTACCTGAAGGGGATGGGCTTCGCGTTAGCGATCGGAGGCGCCGCACACGCCGGGGGGAACCGGCTGAAGCTGTCTTCGTGTATCGGGTTCCTGAACACCATCGCCCGCAGCAAAGCGATGACCGAAGTGTTGCAGTCCGAGTCGGTGCGGACCTGGGTCCGCGAGCAAGCCGGCGACTCCGCCCCGTTCTATCGGTTGGAACATCTGGACGCATCGTCGCCGATCACTGCCCGCGACGAAGCAAAACGCAGGCTCGCTGTCGGCACCGCCGAAGAACCGCACGGTGTTCTCAATGTGGGCATATTCGGGGAAGGAACCGACTCTCCCACCCTTTCAGCGGTCGCGTTCCTGGAACCCCGGAAATCGCCTATCGACGTTGTGCAAGCCGTGGGCCGGGCGATGCGCCGCGCGGAAGGCAAACAGCTCGGCTACATCGTCGTTCCGGTCGTGATCCCATCTGGAGAGGACGCTGAACGGTTCCTCGCTCGGAGCAACAAGTACGAAGGCTGGCAGGAACTCGGAGCGGTCCTTCAGGCGTTACGTGCCCACGACAGCCGCATCGAAGACTCGTTGGCGGATCTGCTGATCCTTCGCCTCCCACCCACACCTGAAACGGAACACGCCACGAAGCGGGTACTGTCGGTCGGCAGACCAGACAGGGCCCGCCTAGAACATGCGCTGGTGACAGGCAGCTTGGAACAGGCGCTAAAAGTCGCCGGGTCTGTTGTGGACGAGAGGCGACCCCTACTGAGCTACGACAACACGGAGCCGTTACCCGAATACGGATGGGACGCCCCTTCCGACGAGCCGACTTCGATAGTCGCCTACGCCGAACGCCCTGACGGCAGTGTCACCCAACGCGAGGACGCACTGCCCCGCTACAAGCCGAAGGCCGCCGAAACAGTCGGCCGAGTCAACGTGAGAGCCACCAAACGGCACGCCAGCCGAATGTTGAGCGGCGAAAAAGGGCGGGACATCCCCGACCGCGCCGAACGGGACCGCCTACGGGCTGAACGGGCAGCGCGGAAACAAGCCGCTTACGAAGGTCACATCCAGCAGACGCTGGAGGGAATCGAGGAACAGCTCGACCAGTCCATAGCCATGAACCTCCTCGAAAAGTCAGGTCTGACCAGCAACAAGGTACAACGCGACCTGAACCTGCTACGAAACGCCGTTGGCGAAGCGACACGGTACATACACGACGAGCAGGTACTTGCCGCCGCGTTGGACAGCCACTTCCTGCTCAACAACCTAGGCCCGCCACGGAGGAACCGGCCCCGAGCGGACGGAGCGACCATCGCTGCTTTGTTGTGGACCAACGCGGCGATGCTTCACCAGCGTGTCCACGCCGGGGGTTGGCTCGGACGGGCACGAATAACACCCCTCTCGGCTATAGCGTCGTCACCGCGGCCTGAGGAACAGTTCGCGGCGTCGTGGAACGCTATCACCCGCCAAGACTTCCTGCCTGTCATCGAACCAGCAATCGAAGCCCTCGACGCTGCACGGCAGACGGGACGGCTCGGCGGGTTACGCCGCGCGTTGCGGCACATAGCCGACGAAGCCGAACAGATCGCAGAAACCTACGCGGAGATGGGCGTAGACCACGCGGGGGCGCTGTTCAACCAGGTGATGGGCGACCAGTCATCCGATGGCGCGTTTTTCACCCGCCCGGTCGCGGCGACGATCACGGCGCGTCTGGCGTTCGACGCTGTAGACCCAGACAACAGGCTCGACTGGTCGAATCCCGAAGTGTGGAGGCAGCACAAAACCGTCGATTTGGCATGCGGGTCGGGGACGCTACTCACCGCTGCGGTGACAGAGATGAAACGCCGCGCCGTCCGCCACGGGGCCGACCAGAACCGTCTAACAGAGTTACAGAAGCTCGCTGTCGAGGACACGCTGAAAGGCTTGGATGTCAACGAAGTATCGCTCCAGTTGGCAGCTACACAGCTGATGTCGGGCAACACCGACGTGAAGTACCGTCGGATGGGTCTGCATCGGATGCCGTATGGTCCGCAACCGGACGGGACCGTAGCGGCTGGAACGTTGGAACTGTTCGGACACCGCGACATCGTAAACGCGGGTCGGCTGTTCGACGACGCCGTGGCTTCGGTGACGGTCAGAACCGGCGCGGAACGCAGGTTGGAAGGCCCTGAAATGGACGACGCTGTAGAAGCTGCCGCTGGTGCCCGTATCGTGATAATGAACCCGCCGTTCACGAACCGGAACAAGATGGGCCAGAAGTATCCGAAGGCTGTCCAGAAGGCGCTGCAGCACCGTTTGGACACGCTGGAAGGGTTCCTACGGGATGGCGACCAGGGCCTTAGCGAGTTTTTGGACAAAGACAAGAACTCGCTAAGGCCGCGATTCGCGGCCCTAGCGGACCTTTGCCTGGACCGCGACGACGGCGTGTTCGCCACGGTGCTACCGACTATCGCTCTCACCGCCCCCTCGGGGCTGTTAGAACGGGTCGAGCTTGCCAGACGGTTCCACATCCACACGATCGTCACCTGCTATAACCCTGCCAGCATCAACCTCTCCCAGGACACCAACATCAACGAGAGCATCGTCGTGATGCGCCGACACATGGACCCCCCCCCAGGAACTCGCATTATCAGCTTGGACAGGTTCCCCACCGACGACACCGACGCGGGCAGGCTGTTCACAGCCCTCGAATCCGTTGGTACGCACGGTGTGCTCGCGGATGGCTGGGGCGAAGTGTCCGAATGGCCCGCCGAACGCATCCGTACCGGGGACTGGTCCGCCGCCGTGTGGCGATCGCCGAAGCTAGCCGAGGCTACCGCCCGGTACGCGGAACACGACTCCCTCTCACCGATGAAGAGAGAGAGAGAGAGAGAGAGAGAGAGAGAGAGAGAGAGAGAGAGAGAGAGAATTCTGGATCCACAAGACCGGACCGACACTCAGCGCCGGGTACCGCCGGGTGGGGAAGACGAGCAGAGGGGACAAGTGGTAGTTCACGCGACGCTACAGACCCTGTACAGCAGCTATCGGAGACAGCGACCCGCGGTGGTCGGAGGCGGTGGACAGTGACCGCCACCGGACAGTCCATGCGTGGCGACTACACACGGCCGAGCACCAGCCGCGAAGCGTTCCCGGTTCTGGCATCCAAAGGCGCCGCCGGTCAGCAACGGATCGAGGCTGTCCCCGACCAGTATTGGGAATGGAAACATCCTGGACCCCCGCCGATACTCAAAAAGGCCGGGCATCTGCTGGTGACGATGGGGCAGGACACGGCAACGGCCCGCCTCACAGCTGTCGCTTCCGATGAGCGCTATGTCGGACAGGGATGGATGCCCGTCACCGGCCTGGGTGGCCCAGCACCAGCGAAGGCTGCCGCAGTGTTCCTGAACTCCACTCCCGGACGCCTGCTAGTCATGCGGAGTCCCGGCAAGAAGTTGAGCTTTCCGTTCTACAACCCTGCCACTTGGCGGGCGCTGCCCATACCCGACCTCACAGACCCTCTCATCGTGTCCCCGCTCACTACTTGCTGGGAAGCGACCCGCCGGGAGACAGTCCCACAGTTCCGCGACGGTTACACAGATATCCGCCGTCGCTGGGACATCGCGGTGTGCGAAACATTGGGTTGGGACATCGACCAGGTCGCAGCACTCGGGGAGCTACTGGCGAGGGAACCGACCGTGCGGGGCGTCGCGTACGGGCAGTGGAAACCGTAGGGCTCGTCTCCGTCCCGACCATAGTAAATGAGGCGTGGCGGCTTGGTAACAATCCCCAACTTCAAACCCACCAGTAGCCGAAATGCCCCTTTAGAGAATCACACTTAACCCGACGGATGACTGGAGAACTGGCCCGTCTGTGGAGGTCTCCAAGCGGCTCTTAGGTGATTCGCAGCGTAACAGGTAGTAGTTCGAAACTGGTCTGTTAGAGGTCGAAGGGTGGTGGATGTGGAGCTATCTTCTGATGGCGGTTATATGCATGCCACCAACTGTTGTATTCGAGAGCCAGTTCCCTGGCCGATTCAGGGTCGGAGACCAAAAGCATCTCGTATATCTCCGTAACGGATGGCTTTTCGAAACCCGGTGGTGTGTTGTAGCCGCCGAAGGTCCAGCCCGGTCTTTTGCGGTGTTCGTTTCCCCATAGTTTGCCTCCGAGCGCGTTTTCCAGTCGCGAGATGGTGAGAAGGTCCGGCCAGGTTTTGCCGTGGAGGATGTTGACGAGCGTCTGTGGATCGAGGTTGGCTTTCTTGGCTACATATCGCATGGATTCGCCCTTCACTTTCTCTTTCAGTCGGCGCGCGAGACCGGCGGCCAGGTAGACCTCTTGCGGTGTTCCCTCTCGGTATGGGCCTTGGGGAAATGTGCCTATTGACTCGAGGTAGGTGACCGGGTGTTTTCGGGAGACGGGCATCGGCTAAAGCGTACCCAAGTGACCTGAAGAGACGTCACACCCCCTCTCTATCGTCGAGTTTATTCGACGGAAAATGGATGCTGACCAGGACTCAACCTTGCCAATCCCGAAAAGTAGTATTTGGCGATCGAGAGATTTTGTGTTGAGCTTCTCGGGTATGCGCAGTTGCACCTCTTTGAGACCCGCACCGGGACACCCAGCGGTTACACCGTCACCGCGTGTGTCTATGCGGGTGGCAGGAGGGCGCACAACTCGGACAGGTGCCCCCACACATCAAGAGACAACCTGCCGAGAGGGAGCGCTGTCAGAGGCAATCCCCGACATTGACTCCGGATGTGGCGAGAGTGTTGGACCGTTGGCGCCCTGAGGGCTGGTCCGAGAACGACCTCGGCGCGCTCGAAGCGGTGCGCGCAACGGTAAGGGACTGGATTGTAAAAGCGGCACCTCGGAACCCGGATGTGGCACGGAGGCTGTTGCGGACAACGGCCTTGTTGGCATTGTGGGCGTATCGCAACTGGGGAACCACCGATGTCGCGGTGGTTTTGGATCCGCGGAATGTGGAGCACTGGGTTATGTCGGTCAACTCCCACCAATCCCAGGCCTGGCGGGAAAACACCCGGGAAGCCTTGCGAACAGTGGGACGGGCAGCATACCCCGCCGGATGGCCCTCCCCGCCGCCGCAGGTGGGACGGACGACCGTTGCCGCCCCCTATGACAGCGTCGACGAGACCGCCTTCGTTCGGGCCGCGAAGTTGGCGGGTCGTTTCAACCGGGTTGGTCGCCTGTGGGTGGTCGGAGGTGCATTCGGAAGAGGACTGTACGGGCGGGAACTCGCTTTGGCAGGAGTTGATGACCTCGAAGAAGTATCCGGCAGGCGCCTCATCGTGCGAACAAAGGGGCCAAAAGCCCGCCTGGTGCCGATCCGCCACGCACACACCGAGGTGGTTCTAGAGGCTCTGGACCATGCTCACAACGGCCGGTTCATAAAGACCACCGGGCGGAACAGCGTCTACCGGATCAGCAGTCTCCTGGACTCCGGCGACGGGAAGGGACTGTCTCTGAGGAAGGCCCGTTCCACCTGGCTACAAGCCCACCTGGTCGCCGGGACATCACTCGCCGCCCTGCGGTGGCTTGCAGGCCCCATAACGGCCACCACCCTAGAGGCCCTTCTCCCCGAAGCAGCCGACCATCTCGACAACGAAACCGCCGTCGCGGAAGGACTCCGAGCATGAGCGCCCGGGGTGAACGCCGCCACCGGGAACGGGCCGCCAGAAAAGGCTGGCTGTGCGTAGCCGATGCCTACCGCCTGAACCAAGACCGGCGCCTACCCAAAGACCACCCCAGCTTCCCAGAAGAAGAACCCCATAATCACACTCCCACACGTGGCCCGCAAATTCCTAGACATCATCGAAAGGAGCGGAGTCTTGGTCGACCTCGAAGATCGTCTTCGCACCCAACCAGGGCAACGATCCAAACTGAGCATCAAAGCGCTCCTCCTGCTGTACTTCCTCGCCGCCTACAAAGGCGACTCTGCCCGCCGGACTGACCTGTGCGCGGTAGCGAATGGACTCGATTCTCAAATAGCGTTTTCGCTGGGGCTGTGCGGCACCCAGGAGTGGGAACCGCTCAGCTATGTGGTGGTACGCAAACAAAGCAAACGCTTCGAACGTGCCCTGCGCCAAGCCTGGGTCGCAGAGGATGACACCCCGCGCAACTTCACCTGGCTGCTACGCAAAGTGATCGCCGTCAGCGTCCCGAACCCATACTTGAAAACCATCGCCGCGGTTGCCATCGACAGCACCGCCGACCCGACATGGGCGCGTAGCCGAAACTATCGACTGGAAAAGGACCTGCTCGCCGAGCACCGCCTCGAATCGTTGGAAGAACCCAACTTGGCAGAACCCAACATCAAACCCTTCGATTACTCCGAAGGCGAAGTCGGCACGGTCGGTCCCGACGGAAGGTACATCCGCAGCTACGACATCGAAGCCCGACCCGGTTACAAAAGCGCAATCAACAAAGAACCCGCCTCTCTGTTCCTCGGCTATGACGCGCACATCGCCGTAGCCGTTGCCGGGGCGCTGTGGTCAAGCAACCCCGACCAGGTCGCTATCAAACCATCCCCACCGGGATACATCCTCGCTGTCCACGTCGCTCCCGGGGCAACCAATCCCGGACCAATAGGACTGGAACTCGCCCTCCAATCTCACGAAATCGCGCCAGGCATCAGCGACGTTGTCGCAGATCGTGCCTACACCAACAAACGACAGTCGTTCGTCAGGCCCCTCCACCAAATGGGCATCAACGTGACCATGGACTACAGCAGCACCGAGATCAACAACCCCCACTTCATCAAGGTCGGAACCAACGGCCAGCGACTTCTCAACTCCACGGGAACTCTGCTGCCGCCGTGGATGCCCGAGCACATGCAAATCCAACCCGACGACACCAAACCCAAAGACGTAACCGATTGGTATGCCAACCGGGCGTTGTGGCGGTGGACACGAAACCCGCAAACTCGGCGACGGCGGCGGCCAGTACGGCTGTTCCCAATGCGCTGGGCGGGTCACCACCAACGCCAAAACCCGCAACCCTGACACCATTCCCAACGAGACTGCTCCGTTCCTGCCCATAGAAGACGAACAGTGCTGCCACGGCATGGTCAGCGTCCCTGTCGACCTGCTCGACTCCTACCAGGACATTCCGTTCGGAACTCCCGCTTGGAAACGAAGCTACGGACGTCGAAACCCCAGCGAGAAAACCATTTCCATGATCAAGGACAAAGGCGGCCTCAAACCCGGATGGTGCCGCTCCTTCGGCCTGGCGGCTCACACCATCGGCGTGCTGGCACTAGCCATCGCTCACAACGTCAAACAAACCCTCAAGATCGAAAGAACCCAAACCGAGACACCCGCCGCTCCGGCCCGACCCAAGAGTCATCAACCGACCCGCCGCAACATCACCGCCGACAGCCTCACCCCCAGGGCACCGCCCGGCTAACACCTCTGACGCACCCCAAGCGCCGACAGTAAACCCTTACTGTCGGCTTTAGCGCGCCTGAAAAGGCCCAAACCAGCCACCCGAGCCGCCCAACACACCCAAAACCCACCACGGCACGCCAACAGGCGACGGAAATGCCCGAAAATGGGCGAAAAGGCAACGAACAGAGCCTAACTGGCCCACTTAATTTTTGATAAGTGGACCATAGGCCCAGGTGGCCTGTGGGCCACCACCCCTGACCTGGGGCACAGTAGGGGCTCCACATAGGACTCCACATTCAAAACGGGAGGGCTCCACATTTGGACATCGAGTCCAGAACGGTTCCCTCGTTTGCGAACCCTCTTCGCGGTGTGGGAGTTGGGGCAGCTTAGGGAGTCTCGATGGGTTTCATGGCCCGACACTTAGGGAAGGTGCTGCATCCCCAGAAGGATTTGCCCTTATTGGCGCCCCTCTTTGTTGTGCGAAGTGCCATGATCTCGTTGCACCTCGGACAATTGGGAGCCGCCTCGGTTGGAGGATCCCCTTCAGGATCTTTCAGTACCGGCGTAACCTTACCCCGGGTTTCGTCGCTCAGGCGCAGAATATGCTGCGCCTCGTCGTAAATCTGCCGGTAGAGGCCCTCCGACTGGGTCCTGTTGATGACGATCACGCCCATTTCGTGATTGTTCTGCTGAGAAAACTCGTAGAGGTTCATGGACGTGACCAGTGCCGCCCGTTCACTCATGTAGCACTTGGCGTGCAAGTTAGCGCAGTAGCTGGTCCTGATCGATGTCATGCTCTCTAGCCATTTGTTCTCATCGGGCCTCAATTCACTTTTGCCATAAACCACCCGGATATCGATCTTCATCCTGTTCTTGTCTTCGAGAAGGTCCCGGATGCGGGTGCTGAGGCGTAAGTAAGGGCTAATGAGCACCAGGCGTTCATTACTCTGTTTTATCAACTCCTCAAGGTGGTAGTTCACCCCGGCGGTTGTGAGGAATGCGACCACGACCCGTCTCCTACAGGCCAGTGTGTCGGCGCTTAGCCGCCAACTTATGCTACTCTCCGCTGCCACAGGGTCAATTGCATTACCTGTCCTGTACGGTAGGAGCCATCAGGCATCACCAGCACCCCTAGATTTGGTTAGGGTCTCGGATCGGTGGTTTGTGTCCATCGCCCCTTGAAATGGGATTCAGCTGGAGGACTGCCCAGCTGAGGCAGCATCACCGCAAGGGACTGTCGCTGGTGGAGGTGGTGAGGATGTTTCCCGATGATGATGCCGCGGAGCGGTGGCTATAGGGGTCGGTGGCCCGAAGGTGTGGTGTGTTCTCGGTGCGTCATGGCGTAGGGGAGTGTGTGCGGAGCCGGGCGCATACGAACGGCATCATTTCCTTCTGGTCGATGCCGATTTTGGTTATTGAATGGAACACCACTCCCCGCGGAGACTGCCAAGCGGCTGATCGGGAAAGGACTACCTAGATCAGATAATTCGCCCATAACCAGGTTGCTGGTAGGTTGGGCCAGGTGTGGACGGCGTCGAGCAGTTGAACCTGGGACTTTCCCTTCGTATAGGGATCTGGGCGACGGTAGCGGCTCTTCTCATAGCGGCGTGTGAGTTCGCGGTAGATGGGAACAGCGGAACCGCACCGCCCGAAACTAGGGACAGTCAAGACGAAACCGGACCGCGGGAGCCACCCGTTCCTCCCATTTCGCCCGAGGGATCCCATGCAACAACGACTCCAACTGGTCAGACCGTCGCTACACCCCAAGAGTCCCTCGGGCGGGTAGTAGTCCCGTCTTTCTACGTGTCCACCCTTGCAACACCCATAGACCTGCAGACCGGACTCGCCATGCTAGACCCCGGCGACGCGGACGTTTTCAACTGGCGACCAGACATCCCAGATGACCTACCAGCAACCGCCTACCGATCGACCATCTTTGGGAGGGGCGAACACGCCGACCCGCCACGCCGGCCCGCAGAGTTGATCGTCGCTGCCCAATGGCCTAGGGCGGTCAGAGCGAATGTGCTGTGTCTCGTAGATGCAGCTCAGGTTCGGTGCTCGGACCACGCAGCCGTGTGGCGGATGGAGTTCGACGGGCCAGCAATGGCCTTGTTGGACCTGCCAGAAACAGAACACCGGCGCGACATCATCTTTGTCGAAGAACGGGACGGCCGACCCGAGGGGGTCATACCTGTATCACGAACCCGCCCGATCGACGGGTGGGATGTCCCCCTCCCCGCCACCGGGGACCCACCTCCAGTAATCACCAACCCCCACGGCGGATGTGACTGGGTTCTATTCATGCAAAGCCTCCAACCGCGGGAGACATTCACCCCGATCCGTACCAGAAACCCTTCCAGCCCGGTCTATATGGTCATCAGCGTCTGCGACGGCCAACCGTCGAGCTACGAGATGGTCCCGCTAATCGTGGTAGACGAAACCACCGTGGCCCAAGTCGACGCAATCCAACCCTTCATAGCCCGACCAGGTATCACATACGCGTGGAGGCTTCCCGAGGAGCTGCTAAATGCTGCAACCACAATCAGGGGAGCAATCGTCCGCAGAGCCCCAACCAGGAGAGGGATCTGGGTCACCCACCCGCTAATCATCAACGCCGACCCGTAAACAAAGAACGGCATGCGCGTCTCGCCTGGGACGAGAATGACAGGTATCCGTCCCCTACCTCCAGCTAGGTCCGCGTCTACCGCCTTAACCCGCGGCTGCCGTCGGGGGCCTGCTTCGAGCTGCTGGTCCTTGATGTGCCCGCACCGCCACCCGGCCTGCGAGCACCGACAGTAGCCCCTACTGTCGGCTTTAGCGCGCCCGAAAGGGCCCAAACCAGCCCTCCGAGTCTCCCAACGCACCCAAAACCCACCACAGCACGCCAACAGGCACTAGAAATACCCCAAAATGGGCAAAAAGACAAGAAAAACGGCCTAACTGGCCCACTTATTTTGATAAATGGACCAGAGGCCATGGTGGCCTGTGGGCTACCACCCCTGACCTGCGGCGCAGTGGGGGTTCCACATAGGACTCCACATCCAAAACGGGAGGACTCCACATTTGAGTTACCGCCCCGGGCCACCATCGGTGTCTTCGTCCTACTCTACCAATCCGTCTCGTTCAGGTTTTTCGGTAGATAGATACAGAAAGGGCTGTTCCCGCCTGCGGTCAGGGTTCTCTTCGCCGTCCCCCACACACAAGCACTTCATCTCGGACATCTGGGCATCATTCTGTGTCCTCGCCCATCGTCCGACGGACAGCGGTTCTCTTCGCGTCTGCCATTGCTTGGTTTTCTTCCGATGTCGCCTTGCGGCGTTTTCCGCTGTGAACGAACCCAATAATCAAGATGATCACTATCGCCCCTATGAGAATTTCCATGTGCGGCAGTTCTAATGGTGGCGGCTGGGTGACGGGTTTACCATCTCTGGTCGCTCATGGGCCGGGGGTTTCAGGTCCAAGCGGGTTACTTGTTGTTCGAGTTCGGTCGTGACGGCGCCGAGTCGGTTCAAGGTCTCATAGACATCTTGTAGATTCAATTCCCATGAACCGATGTCTACCCGTCGTGTTGGTCGTGCGAGCATGTGGGCAAGTAGCTTGGCGGTGGCGTGGGGGTGTTGCTCTGCGATGGTCGATTCTGACTCTGTGGCTTCATCGCGTCTGTCGGTTAGTAGTCGCAGAATGGCTTGTGCGGGAGCCAGGGGTGCTGGGGTGAGCGCAACAATGTCCACCACTTCGGGAAACAGGTCTGGCAGCAAGGTGCCGACGAGGGCTGTCGTTGTTGCTTCTAAGGGGCTCAGGGGTTTGGGTTCGCCGTTGACTCTGTCGGACAGGTAGCGGTTGACCCAGCGATCCCACTGCTGGCGACGTTGTTCAGGTGACAGATTTGAGAGTTCGTGGCCCAAGGCTCGAATAAACGCGACTCTTGTTTGCTCGCTGGAGGTAGAGGCGAGTTGTTTGAGCCATGGCACCTCGGAGCCGAGCGGCGGGGTGGTGCTGTAGAGGCTGATACCGACGGTGAGACGCGCGAATCCGCGCCGGGGGTTGTCACCGCATTGGTCGATGGATGGGGCGAAGGCCAGGAGATGTTCCAGCAGACCGTCGTCAATGATCTCGTCGTTCCAGCGAGGGTGATACAGGTAACCCTGCCAGCAGCGAAAAGCCCGGTTTCGGTCGGCGGGGTCCAGCAACGCAAGGACGTGCCGGCCGGCCCAGGGTCGATCGAGCGAATGCAGCCACCACAGGTGCTGGGCGCAGACGACTTGAGCGTGATTCGATGCTGCCGTGTCGCCTCGCAGAATCAATTCCACCAGGTTCGCATCTTCCGGGGCGAGCGAACCACCAGAACTGTCCCTTTGCTGCGGTCTGATAGACAGCATGATCAACTGCGCGATGATCCCGGCACAGGAGTTCGCTGCTGCCCGCATCCAATCACGTTCCCTGGTGCCCGGATCGGGTTGTGGCCAGTGTTCTGAGGCTGCGCTCCATAGCCTTGCAAGTAGTTCGCGGCTCTGGATGCCGACCAAGAGCCTGTCGTCTTGGCGGGCGGCCTTTTCGAGAGACATGAGAGCCGCTCTCGCAACCGCCGAAACCGCTTGCATGCGCGGCGATTGGTATGAGACCAACGCTTCAAGCAGCGACAAGCATGCCTGAGTTTCATCCTCAGTCACTGTACGAACGACCCGGAGGGCATCGAGCCAGCGGCGGCCGGGTGTCTCGGCGGAGTCGTGACCTGTGTAATGCGAGAGAATATGATCGAGCGCCGACGCCGGGTCGCCATCCATGAGTGCAGCGAGGTTTGGCAGGTCGGCCCGGTACTCATCGGGTAGGCCATCTGTGACGATGCTCTCTATATAAACAAGGAAGTCTGGATGGTCTGATACACGGAAGTCGGGGTGGGCTGCCTGTTCAGCGTCGAACGCCCCCCTAGCGCTTTGGGAGGCGGGGACCAGTTGCGCGATCCACCCGAGTTTGTCGTACCGGATCCTGTCTGAGGTCTCTTGGTCGCGCACAAGACCGACCAGGTTGTCGACCGCTGACGGTGACGCATAAGGAACAGCGGCGGCTATGAGAGTCATCACTTCGTGATGAAGGTCGTGGTCCACCAGTAGCGTGGGGTGCGAAATCAGCACGGCGAGTTTGGCATCTGCTGTGATGTCATCCCGGACGGTGTGACCATACAAGGCGAGGCGACGCAGGATCGGCCATTGTGACTGCTCCCAGGCTCGTATCTGAGAGGCGGCTTCTTCGGGACGGTCTTGGCGTAGGATGTCGAGTAGATCTCGGGCAGCGTCAACTAGAGGGTCATTCTGGGGATGACTTTCGATCGCCTGCCGGAACCGACTTTGTTGGGCGTTGATGTCGTTGCGTCGAGCGTCTTGTTGCAGCCGATGATCTGCGATGACCATGAGGTCACTAGCTAGGTGTCTGAACCGGTGACGCAGGTCGCTGCTCAGAAACTCTCGGTCAAAGGGCGAGAACCGACCCCGAGAGGTGTCGCGGATGCGGGGACTGTGAAGCCTCGAAAACACTTCAAGAACCAGCGAATCGTCCACATCTGGCTGGCATTTGTCGATCACCCCCACCAGCAGATGGGCTCCCGAACCCGGCGCCGCGTCGGCAAACGCGAGCAACAGTTGCCTCCTGAGGTCCGCAGAGACGGTTGTTCGACGTGGAGAGCGCAGAATCCAAAGCACCTCCCACAGCCAATCCGGTATCACTCCAGGGTGACCGCGAATGAGATCGAGAGCGGCTTTGGCGTTGTAGTCGTCCTCGGCGACACAGCGAACCAGCCAGCCTTGAAGCTCGCGCTGAGCTTCGGTGACATCGCCTGACTGCATAAACAGCAGGTCGGGATGCAGAGTGCCCGCGACCCATGTAAGCCACCGCGATTCCTGAGCGCGGCCGGTGAACAGCCCGACCCTGTGGGGATCCTGCAGTACCTTGCGGATGTAGGCATCATCGTCATCTTGTCGCTGGGGTGGACCAGCGGCCACGATCTCACCGACGCGGTGGGCCTCACCTGAGATCCCACTTGCGGCATACTCGGCCCACACCGACAATGTCCTCGGCAGTTGCCTGTACGAGTCAACACCGACCGGACGGACTCGGAGTTCCCGCCATCGTGGGTCGTTTGGCTTGGTGGTCAGGGTGTACATCTCAGACTTGGTGGTTTGGGCCTTCAATAGATACCGCACCAGCACATCATCGAGGCTGTAACCGAGAAACAGCACCGCTTGTCTGTCGAATAGGCGCTCCAAGAACAGCGTTCCCACTGCACGGGTGCCCATGTACGCGTCAGCGAGATCGGAGTCAGTCGCCACGAGCATGCCGTCTGCGGTGTTGAGGGATCCGTGTAGATGCACCACCCCTGTGAAATCACCGCGGCCGGGCAGGTCCGGATACTCGTAGGTTCTCGTGGTCTCCGGCAGACACCGCGACAGCAGGGTGTCATAGTTGGTAGTCACTATGCGCGGCAGGTCTGAAACCGACCGTGCTAGTTGCGCAATGGCCTCATGGGTTGGGTTGGGGGAAGGTCGCCTCTCGGTCAACGCTGTTCTGATCTCTGCGTGGACATTGATGTCATACTCGTTGCAGAGGCGATCTAGCAGCCTGGCAGGATCACCCTCATCCAAGGACGACCCAACCGTGCGATTGGCAATCTCGCAGGCGAGTTCATCAAATCTGGGCAGGTTAGCTGGAGTATCGACCGAGGCTCCTGCACCGACGAACAGTGCCAACTCGCCACTGGCGTGCGCTTCAACAAGAGGTTCGGGTAGATCGACCCTTTCAACCCGCATGAGGCGACCCAGACTCAACGAGTACCTGGATGTGACAAGTGCGTTCGATGATGCCCTTGATGTTCACCATTGCCTCACTCACCCAAAGTGCATCTTCTGTTGAGCAATGGGTTGTTGCCAGTTGTCATTGAGGGATTGGAGCATAATGCGCCCGCCGCGAGTTGCCCTTCGACGGCCGGACCCTATGGCCTACTGCCTACCCCCCTCCGACGCGTACCCCAGCAGGCGGCACCCAGAGTGCCAACTTAGGCTAGAGGCTTACCGTCGCCTCCTGCCCCTCCTTCTTTCGGTACCCCCCTCGCCTCTGACGACACCCCCTCTTTTGCTTCCCCCTCCTTCTCCTCCTGCGTCCCCGTCGCCTCTTGTAACCCCCTTTCGTATACGATTTGCGCCGCCGGGTACTCTGGCCGCGCCGTTGCTTCTTAGGCAGGGAAGCCTCCACGATATCAGTGCCGAACTGCTCCACAAACCATTTGAGGCCGAAGTGTTGGCGATGTCCTCAAGATGGACACGCTCGGCAGCAAGGGACTTGCCTGAACCGAAATCACCGCTCAACACTATGACCCCATGGATTGGAACCGCGCTTTCATATCTACCAACCGAAGAGTCCTCTGCCTGGGTAACAGCCGTCTTAGGTAACAGCTATTCTCCCAGGTCAGAGAGGCACTTCACAGCATTTCGCCCCCACCCACCCCACAAACCAACGGTGAATCCAGGCTTATCCCTCCCCAGGGCGGACACACGGCGAGTCGTAGCCCGGGGTGGGACACGATCCTGCTCCCCTAGTCGCTCCAAGAGCGACGCCACGGGGCTTGGCTACGCCGTCCGGTACGCTGTCATCCCGAGGCACGCCCTAACCCATCCCGTTTAGCCACCATCCTCGATACCCAACTTGACAACCAAGTCCCCAAACAAGGGAAGGGCGTCAAGTCCCCGCCTACAATGGTGAATGTGGATGTGAGACGATATGTTCAGCCTGGAACGCATGTTAATCAGGCGGAACTGCGAGAAGACATCCTCAGGGTAGAGGAACGAGACAGTCAGATCTATCACGCCGACAGAGACTTGTGCGAGGATTCCGCCTACCAACGTTCCCTAACGAGCGTAGTGTCAGTACCTCATAAACAAACAGGTGAGCTAGTCAGCGTCGATCTGTTAGTTGACAGCCCCCAAGAAATCGTGATGAAATGCGGCATTCCTGAACACGAGAGAGCGTCTGCGGTACATGTCTATCGAACAATACTGCTAGATCGTATGCGATTCTGGGACAAAGGCGCCATCCCCGACAGCATTCCTCTCCTGCAAAAGATGGTTCCCGCCTAGTAGCGTTCCCCTACATTTCGTGCAATGCCCTGCTACATCCACCCGCCGGTGCACATGGGATATCACGAAGGCCTCTTTTGGCCAGGACTGATTGACGGCGACCTCTTTGACTCTATAACAACATGCTTGCCCTCGGCGTTCAAGCATGGCGTCGAGGAGGAATCCATCTTGAGCGTCGCAGCGACTCATCCACTACATCTCGCTGTTTACGAAGCTAACGCACCTCAGGATGGGGTCGATGGGCTTTACCGAACCACCTCCACCCGAGGAATAGGACATATCATTGGAATGGGAGTGGTCGAGGTGGCTTTGAGGCAAGACCTCAGCCTGCAATGGCAACAGATATGCAGCAAACACAACCTGGTCGTTCCGCGCTGCACGATTTTCCACGCCAGATACCTATAGAACAAACAGGGGATGGACCGCTAGGCAAAGCGCTTTCTTCGAGGCTCCTGCCGTAGACCCTTACAGGTTCACTTCTTCGGCAGGTCGGCCGAACCGGCAAGCGTGCGCAGCGTTTTGTTGTTTGGGTAGTCGTCTCGCATTGCAGCTACAAGAGAGGCCATCGTTATCGACTGCCCGCCGCCGCCTTGGTCGAGTTGAGGAAGCGCAGACCACCACATCGATCGGCCTGTTCCCCCCAGCGTTATCGCAGCGAGGTCTATGGTGGCCTGTGGGCCACCACCCCTGACCTGGGACGCAGCAGGGGCTCCACATAGGACTCCACATCCAAACCCGGGAGGCTCCACACTCGGGAAGCGGACGGACTCCTATGGTTTACTGACCTCCGAGAACCCAATCCACCCGCTAAGCCTAGATCCACCGGTGGTTGGGGGGTGTGTGGGGGTGAAATGCTGTGAAGTGCCTCTCTGACCTGGGAGAATAGCTGTTATCAAAGACCGCTAGGACCCAGACAGAGGAGGCACTTCT
>MKWU01002021.1_pt1 | contig 32302 bp, 36 predicted proteins | sample 809101 | NCBI WGS metagenome assembly MKWU01 (sample SAMN05860141, study PRJNA318959) | sponge metagenome | host: Aplysina aerophoba | place: Slovenia: Piran, Adriatic Sea, Gulf of Piran | collected 2013-05-07
GGTCGAACAACCCGCAGGAGCGACTGAACAAGGAGATCAGGCGCCGGACCGACGTGGTGGGCATCTTTCCGAACCGCGCCGCGATCCGCCGACTCATAGGAGCCCTCCTGGCCGAGCAGCACGATGAATGGCAGGTCGCCCGACGCTACCTCGCCGGGCCCGCCACGCTCATGCTCCCTGAGGATGGCAATGAGGAGGCCATGCCGCTGCCTGAAGGCGTAGCAGCATAACAAGACAGTGAGGGTGACGCTCTTACACCACTTGACGGGACACTACCTCAGGCCTCGCCTGCTGTGAGGGGCGGACCAGGAAGAGGGTATGGGCGGGTTGCATCGTCCACACAACGGTCAGATGTTGCCCATCCCAATGGCGAGACTCCGTTCCCCGCCGTCACGGAGACAGGATATGCGGCACCGGGACGATGGCGTAAGGGGCCGGTGTCATGCGTTAACCGTGCGCGGGCGGCAGGAGAGGGCGCGTTGGTGTAGGATGGCGGCGGCCGGTGACGCGGCCGGCCTATCTCGTACAAAACGGAGGGAGAGCATGGCAGTATCGGACGTTGCGGAAGTGAGTGCCGGCGGCAGCCCAATGTCGATCTACACGGCGCGCCCGGACGGCGGGGGGAAGAATCCCGCGGTGATCGTGATCCAGGAGATCTTCGGCGTGAACAACGACGTCCGCAGCATAGCGGACCGTTTCGCGAACGAGGGCTACTTCGCGGCTGCACCGGAGCTGTTCCACCGTTCCGGGACTGGCGTCGACATCCCGTTCTCCGAGATGCAGGCGGCGTTCGCGGAGCGCGGCAAGCTGAGCAACGACGACGTCTTCGCGGACGTGCAAGCGACGATCGACTACCTGCGGAGCAACTCCGACGTTGACGCCGACAACATCGGCATCGTCGGCTTCTGCTTCGGCGGGATGGTCTCTTACCTCGGCTCGACGATGGACGGCATCAAGGCTGCGGCGGTCTACTACGGCGGCGGCATCCTGCCGCGCCCGGACACACCGGCGGACGCGCCCCGTCTGCTCGACGCCACCGCCGACGCGGTGCAGGCCCCCATCATCGGCTTCTGGGGCACCGAGGACGGCGGCATCCCCGTCTCCAACGTCGAGGAGATGGAGCGGGTGCTGAAGGAGAAGGGCAAGTCGATAGAGAACCACGTCTACGAGGGCGCCGGTCACGGCTTCTTCTGCACCGAGCGCGGGAGCTACCACGAGGCAGCGTCCGCCGATTCGTGGCCGAAGACGCTGGCGTTCTTCGGGGCACACCTGAAGTAAGCGGCGGCACTGCCTACGGAAGGCGGGGCTGCGAGGTTGCGCGCTAAAGCGCGTGCCTCCGCAGGAACGACGAGAGAAGAGGGGCCGGGGCGCGATCGGCGTTCCGGCCCTTTCGTTTGCCCGCGTTAGCGGACCTCCCGGCGCCCGCGGATGGCAGAGAAGGCCGCCAGGAGCGTGAGGAAGAAGATGGGGGCTCCGAATATGTTGATGACGACCATGGAACCGATGCCGGAGAGGAGCAGGAGCGTCGCAGCCTGCCACGGCTTCTTGAGGCACATGATCGAACCGACGATGGCCAGGAGGGCGAAGAACAGCACCAACAGCCCGGCGGTGCTGGTATCTCCCCCGCGGAATGCAAAGTCCACGAGATCGCCGACGAAGATGAGCGTTCCGATGAAGAGGCCGACGATGCCGCCCAGGAGTCCGAAGATGAGTGCCGCGATGAGCATGGAGCCAGACTCCGAACGCTCCCGCTATCCGGACTGCGAGCGGATGGAGAAGACGAGTGACTTGACGGTGACGGGGATGACCTCGCTTGCGCCCATCGGCTTGCCCACGTCCACGTAGTCCAGGTCGCCCACCTCGATGCCGTCAATCGCGATAACGGCGCGGTCCAGGTGCAACTCCTCGCGGATGATGCCGCCGAGCGACTTGGCCACGTCCACGTCCACGACGACGAAGACCGGAGCCTCCGGCGGCTCGTCGTCCACGGTCTTGATGATGGACTCGGCCAGCCGACGGATGTACCAGTAGTCCGGCTGCCCGGCTATGGACATGGCGAGCGCCATGGTGGAGGGCAGTTTCGCGAGGTCGTACTTGCCGACGCCTGCCGACAGCGCAGCCTCCATCTCTTCCGCAGTCTGCTCCTTGTTGATGAACGCCCGCGCGACCTGGATGCCGCGCACCGGCAGCACGTCGTGCGTGGAGATGTAAGAGGTGCTTCCGCTCGCCTGGAGCGTGTACTCGCCCGCGCCGATGACGGTGGCGCGGATGCCCTCGGCGGGCATCACCAGCATCCCCGGGCGCAACGTCTGCTGGCAGCGCTCGCGGACCATCTTTCCGAACCACGGCCCGATGTCGCCGTACGATTCGTTCGTGCGGTCGTAGACGTACTCGGAGACGCCGCCGGAGAAGACGACGTGGTCGACGTCCTCGAGCGAAGCGGTGTCGAGGCTGTCGGTGAGCAGGAGCGACTCCGTGAGCGGGTCCACCTTGCCGCCGCTGATGGCGTCGAAGAGGATGTCGGTCATCTTCGCGGCGAAGAGCTCGCGCTTCTCGTCGGTCAGCTTCTCGCCGACCTCGACCGTCTGGCCGAGCGAACCGAGGATGGTGCGGGCGGGCTGCTCGACGCGGGAGATGGTCATGTCGTCGTCATACGCGATGAGACGCGCGCCGACTTCGATGGCGACCATCTGGGCGATCTCGCCGTTGCGGATGAGCGATATCTTCGTCGTGCCGCCGCCCATGTCCACGTCCAGCACGGTGTTTGCGTTGCTCTTGGAGATGGCGACCGCGCCGGAGCCGAACGCTGCCAGCAGCGCCTCGTGCATCGGGCCGGCGGACGCGCAGATGAAGCGTCCGGACTCCTCCGAGAAGTACTCCAGGATGGGCTGGGCGTTCTCCTTCTTGAGCGCCTCGCCGGTGATGACGACCGCGCCGGTGTCCACGTCGTCCGGTGTAAAGCCCGCCTCGCTGTAGGAGCGCTCGATGAACTGCTGCACGCTGTCCGTGTCGATAGCGGTGCCGGAGGAGTAGGGCGTGAGCATGATGGGCGAGCGGTAGAGCACGTCGCGGTTGGTGACGACGAACTTGGCGGAGAGCCCTGCGCCTTCGCGGCGGAGGATCAGGCGGGAGAAGATGGTGTGGGTGGTGGAGGAGCCAATGTCTATGCCCACGCTGTAGAGCGTGAACTTCTCGATCCCCTCGATGTCCTCGGCTTCCTCGTCGTTCAGGAGGTCGAGTACGTGTGCATGGTCGAGGTCGTCATCGTCGTGCATGTGGTGCCCTCATGAAAGGATTGTGCAAGAGAGCGCCGGAGGGCGTTACACGTGCTTACCTTGCGGATGGCACTCCGACCTCCGGCGCTGCCTTATCTTACCGTATCGCGTTCGCGCATGCCGAGCCGGGCATCAGGTGGAGGACTTCGAGTAGTCCCACTCGTACGCGGGGTCCTCGTACGCCTCCGCCGGGATCTCCGACGTCATGCCGCGCTCGGCCAGTTGATCCTCGAAGTATTCGCGTATCCACGGGTCCTCGTTGGGGTACTCGATCTGGTCGCGGCCCCGGTCCGTCACCTTCTCGGACATGCCCATGAACTGGTTCGGTGGATGGAGCGCGAGATACCGCCCGTCGGCCCCGCCGAGGTTGAAGTGCTGGTGGAACCAGCGGTCAGGCGGCACGAAGCAGCTCGCCTCGTGCCAGTGGATGACGACCTTCTCCTTGCCCTCCTCCCACATGACCGAGTAGCCCTCGCCGCCGGGGATGACGATGACGCGTCCCGGGCCGTGGCGGTGGCCCTTCTTGTAGGTGCGTGCGGGGAAGACGGACATGTGCGCGTGCATCTCCGAGCCGGGCGACTGGATGAAGACGACGTGGCCGCCCGCGCCGCGACCCCAGAACGGGACGAGCTTGTCCCAGGCGGCCATGTCCGGGAAGAAGTTCCCATGCCACACCTGCCGTCCGCGTCCGGCGAACGCGCCCTCGCCCTCTTCCATGACGGCCTTCGCCTCGGAGTAGAACTCGTCGGTGCTGTGCAGGAACGAGTTCGTCGAGTACGGGTTGTTGACGAAGAAGTCCGGGTCCGGCGTGGCCGACATGGCGATGGGGAGATAGTTGTAGTGGAGCAGCCGGGCCGGGTTGTTGCCGTCCATGTTGGTGAGCTGGCAGTAGGAGTTGCGGGGGATGAGGAAGAGGCTGCGCGTCGCCCACTCGAACGTCTTCTTCGGGCGGGAGTCATCGGTCCAGACGGTGGCGACGCCGCGTCCGCCGAGGACGTAGACCTGCTCGTCGACCGAGAGTTTCAGCGGCGGGAGCGAGTGGCCGGGCGGTATCTCCTCGATGCGGCCCTCGCACACGCCCTCCATGCCGCGAAGCTGCATGAACGCAGCGTCGACCTGGCGGTCTTCCCACCAGCCGAGCTCAGCGACGCGGAGGTCTTCCACGTAGTAGCCCCGGTGGATGGGGATGCCCTGGGCTTCCATCCAGTCGTCGTAGGTGAAACGTCGCGCCATGCAAAGCCTCCGTCGGTTCCGGATGGCCGCATCTTACTCCGTGCGAGGGATTCGGAGTAGGGGCGGGTGAGTGAAGCGGCATGCACAAGGACCGGCAGGACGGCATAGCCGTCAGCACGGCGAACCAGTTGCGTCAGCCGGACATGCGGGTCAACGCAGGTCTGCCCTGTGGACCCAGAGCGGAACTCTCGACTACGCGGGCGTCCCGAGGTCCAGCAGGCTCGCCACTATGCCTATGAGGAAGAGCGAAGCAACTATCACGACGATAGCGATGCGGCAACGCTTGCCCCTGGGCTCGATCCGCAGCTCTCCGCGTGGGTTGTCCCTATCCGGTGGCAGTCCGGGCGGTTCGTTCATGAGCAGAACTTAGCAAAGCGATTGAACGCAATCCAAGGGTTAGTCGCGGATGTCCTGCAGGAACCACTCCGTGGGGAGTTCGTGGCCGAGGCCCTTCGCCTTCGCGAGCTCGTAGGCGCGGCCCGCGACAGAGAAGAACTGCGCGCCCTGGATGTTGCCGCGCTCCGAGTAGGTGACGGCGGTTGGGCCGGGGCGTGCCTGCGCTCCCTGCAGCACTTCCTCCAGGAAGACGACGCGGTCCTCGGCGATGACGCCGTGCCCTCTGCCCGCACGCTCGCGCGTCTGGCTCGCGGATGCGGGCGTGCCGTCCGGCGCGTTGGCCTCGTAGGCGATGTTCTCGTCGTGGAGCCGCATCTCCGGTATACCGACCGGCGCAGGCGCCGAGCCGAGGCGGAGCGAGCGGTCGATGCGCTCCATCGCCTCGCCGTCTATGCTGCCTCCGACGCAGGTCATGTGCGCGCCGTCCTCAACGTCCTTGCCGAAGATGACCGGCTCCACCGCGTCCGTGCATCCGGCGACGATGTGCGCGCCCTTGCACGCCTCCGCCGCGGACGCCACCGGGACGACCTCGATGCCAAGCTTGCCGCGTATCTCCTCGGCGTAGGCCTCGCGGTTGGCCTTCGTGGGGCTGTAGACCTGGATGCGCTTGATGTCGCGCACGGCGGCAAACGACTCGGCGTGCGAGCGCGCCATGCCGCCGGAGCCGATCATGGCGACGACCGACGCATCCTCACGCGCCATGTAGCCCGCGCCGATGCCGGAGTCCGCCCCGACCCGCATGTGCTGAAGGTAGCCGTCGTTGATGATGGCGAGGGGCTCGCCGTTGTCGACGCTCATCAGCAGGATGAGGCCGCAGAAGAGGCCGGGGCGCAGGCAGTACTTCTCCTGGGTGCGCGTGCCGCCGTACTCCTGCTCGTAGACGACGTCCGACTTCATGCGGATGGCGAAGTACCCGGACGCGGAGCCGCCCTCCATGGTGCCCCACTGGTACATCTTCGCGGGGTCGGACGTGGGGATGCGGATGTCGATGCGCGGGCGGCAGACGGCCTCGGTGCGCGCGAGCTCCTCGTACGCGCTCCGCAGCGCGCCTATCGTCTCCTCCATCGTCAGTACGGATGCGATGTCGTCGTTGTTCAGGATGAGGGTCATGTTGGGCCTCCGGGTGTGCTATGTATGCCGGTAGTCGCGGCGCAGCCAATTGTGGAGTACGTCAGTACATCGTTTGATGGAATTATCCCACAGGCTGATTCGTTCTGCTAGCTTAAGTGAGAATCGTCCTTGTCGTGACAGGTCGTAGATGATCCATAAGTCTCCATCTGTAAGAACTGCAAATCCTCTATGCTTATTCGAGACGTAGCTGCGCAATTGCCTGATGAGTGGTTCCTTGTCCTCCTTCCACCTGTCGGACCCCCACTTGAGCCCCTGATGAGTAAAAACTTTCGCTTCAACATAAATTGGAGTGCCGTCTCTTAAAGTAAGCAGATAATCGACACGTTTCTTCGTAGCTTTCTCTGTTCTCGCTTCTATAGTTACTTGATTAGGGTCCGAGAGGTCCCAGCCACAAGCGCGCAACAGAGGGTCGATAAGGACATAGCGCGTACGTATTTCGTTCTGCCACAGAGGTTCGCCATAACTCTTTTCTATGAGCGTTTTCGCCTCAGAGACAGCTTGGCGTACATGTTCTCTTGACATCCCTGTTCTCTTGCAGAGCAACTCGGTGGGCAACCCATGCTGCCCACCGAGTTACTGCTTAGTGAATCCTTGCGCCTACTTGGCCGCCGCTGCGGCTTCCCGTCTATCCAGGATCGGCGAATACATCGTCGCTGCCCCCTGGCGCGAGGAGGTGTCCACGTAGTTGTGCTGCTCCGTCATGAACGGGATGTAGACGTTCTCCGCGGGGTCGCGGTAGACCTCCATCGGGTCGCCGCCATCCTCGACGATGCGCATGTTGTCCTCCAGCATCTGGCGGAACATGATGATGCCCTTGTCGGAGCGGCCCAGGTGCTCGCCGGTGCGGTCCGCGATGCCGCCCTGGGTGATCCATGCTGCCGGGTCCTGCGAGGAGTTGCTGCGCAGTTCGGGGTAGACGGGCTGGTCGTTCTCGTTCAGCATCGGCACGGGCGGGAGGTAGAAGGGGATCTCCTCCGCCGTCTGCTCGACGTCGCCCTCGACCATCGGGTAGCAGGCGACCCACCAGTGGGCGGTGTTGTGGTCGTCGATGGGGGTGCGTATCTGGAACGCGGGGCCCATCGAGAAGCTGCCGCGGTACGTCCCGTCCGAAACGTTGAAGCCGTCGCCGCCCTGCCGGAGGTAGTTGGGGAAGACGATGGGGTGGCCGTCCTTCCACTCGGTGTCCTCTTCGGAACCGCCCTCCCAGATGCGGCGCTTGATGATGCCGTGCTCGAAGGCGTCGAAGTGGATGACCTTGTGTGGGCGGCGGGTGCGGCGTTCTTCGTCGCCGTTCATCTCGCGGATGAAGTTGGCCCACGCGACGTGCAGCCACTCCAGGTGCACCGGGTCCAGCGAGTTCTCCTGGCATTGCAGCCAGTTGCACGGCAGCATCGCGTAGCCGATGTCGCGCAGGACGCCGGTCGCGGAGAAGACGTCGTAGTTGGGGACCAGCGGCACAGGAGTGGGGCCGAGATAGGCGAACAGGAGCCCGGCCTTCTGCTCGACCGGGTACGCCTTCATCTGGATCTTGTCCTTGAACCGCGCCTCCGGGTCCTCCGTCTCCTCGTACGGCTGCTCCGTGCACTGGCCGGTCTCGTCGTAGAGCCAGCCGTGGTACGGACAGCGCAGGCCATGCTCCTCCGGGATGCCGTAGATCATGTTCATGCGCCGGTGGGCGCAGTGCGGCTCCATGAGGCCGAACGTGCCGGAGCGGTCCTTGTAGAGGATGAGGTCCTCGCCGAGGAGGCGCACCTTCATCGTCCACTTGTCGTTCATCTGGGAGACGGCGGCGACGGGGTGCCAGTAGCGGCGCATCAGTTCGCCCATCGGGGTGCCGGGGCCTACACGGGTGTAGCGGTCGTTTGCTTCCTGCGTCAGCATGAGATGTGCTCTCCTTGCGCTGGTGGGTTTCTCTGCCCTTTGGCGGGATTATAGCAAGCCGCGCAACGTCAAGCGCTACCACCTGGTGACGCTGCCTCAGCTCTGCGCATGATGGCGCAATCCAACACGTTGTGTGGGGCGATTCGGTACGCTCCGCGCGCCGGCTAGGCCGGCTGGCGCATGCCGCGCATGCCCTCCCAACTCTGCAGCGTCTCGTTCACGATGTCCGTGACGGTGGGCTCTCCGGCCTCGACGAGTGCGTAGCCGGGGCGTCGGCGGTTGCCGAACTTCACCTGCTCGAGCGGCAGGTGGATCGCTTCGTTCTCCTCGGGGTCGCGGAAGGTGTTCATCGGGTCGCCGCCGTCAGCGACGAGCTTCGCCTGCTCCTGCAGCAGTTTGCGGAAGAGGATGATGCCCTTGTCGGACTCGCCGAGCTTCTCCAGGTGGCGCTTGGCGACCGGGCCCTGCGTGACCCACGCGAGGTAGTCCTGGTTGAAGAGGATGTCGTTGATGTAGCGGTCGTTCTCGTCCTTCAGCGGCACGTAGCGGTAGGGGACACTCTCCTGGCGCGGGGCCTGCGCTCCCGGCGCGGGACGCCAGACGTAGTAGGAGACGTGGTAGGTGTGCTCGTCGTCCACCGGAACGCGGAACTGGAACGTGGAGCGCACCTCGTCGCCCACCAACAGGATGTTGGGGAACATGATGGGGTGGCCTTCCTTCCAGTCGTCGTCCTCCTCGGTGTATCCGGCCTCGACGCGGCGCTTGATGATGCCGTGCTCGAAGACGTCGAACCCGATCTTGACGTGCGTGCCGCGCAGTTCGGGCAGCGCGTGGACGCCGTTGCGGACGACGTTGCCGTAGTAGGCGTGGAGCCACTCGTTGTGGACGGGGTCGAGCGAGTTCTCCTGGCACTGGAGCCAGTTGCACGGCAGTTCCGAGATGCAGACCTCGCGCACGGCGTTGTCCCACGTCAGCTGCTCCCATCGCGGCAGCAGCGGCATGGGCTGCGGGCCCATGTAGGCGAAGATGAGGCCGCCCAGCTCCTCGACGGGGTAGCCAGCGACCTTGACCTTGTCCTTGAAGCGCCCGTCCGGGTGGACGGTCTCCTCGAAGGGCTGCTCGATGCACTGGCCGGTCTCGTCCATCATCCAGCCGTGGTACATGCAGCGGAGGCCATGTTCCTCGGGGATGCCGTAGGAGAGGTCGACGCGGCGATGGGGGCAGAAGCGTTCGATGAGGCCGAGCGTGCCGGACTTGTCACGGTAGAGGACGAGGTCCTCACCGAGCAGCCGCACCGGCTTGGTGGGACGCTCGTCGAGCTCCGCCGTTGCGGCGATGGGGTGCCAGTAGCGGCGCATGAGCTCGCCTCCGGGCGTGCCTGCGCTTACCTGTGTGAGTTCCTGGTTTGCCTTGACGCTGAGCATGCGTGCATTCACCTCGCGTGCGCGTATTTTGCGTGGCGTAAGAGTAGGACGGGCGTGTGCGCGGGTCAAGCGCGGGACATCGCGGGCTGGGCTAGAATCACCGGCGCACCAGGCGACCCAGGAGGGATCCGATGGCAAGTGGCGAAAAGAACGATTCAAAGGACAAGATTCCGCCCCGCAGAGTGAAGCGCGTAGCGGGAGGACTTGCGAATGCGGCAGGCGTCGCAGGCAAGACTGCAAGTGGAATCGCTGGCTATGTTGGAGAGGTAACTTCGGAGACGGCTGGACTTGCCGTGCACGTTGCGGCAAAGGCCGGGCGGAATGCAGGTGAAGCGCTAGAGGTCTCGGGGAGTGCTGCAAACAGCGCTGGCCGGGCGATCGGTAGTAACAGAGCAGCTGTTGGCGAGAACCTTCAACGCACCCGTCAGGTCGTTGGTGAGAGTCTCCAGCGCGCAGGGACTATGACAACAGAGGCAGCAAGCACGGCGGGCGTCGCAGCTAAGGACGCCGCCAAGGCCACAGGGCGGAGTACCAAGCGCGCAGGTGAAGTGCTTACTGGGGCAGACATCCGCAGTCTGGACGATTTCACAGACGCTGTAACGCGTGTTGTCGTTAGGCTGCACCGAGAGAACGCCGAACTCAGGGAACGTGTGGCTCGCCTGGAAGACGTGATATCTGAATTGAAAGGGTGCTAGAGGCTTGGCCATGGGCTACGACGAACTGTTGAGTCTGGCAGAGTCCTATCCAGATGCCGAGAAGAAGGCATTGGTGGAACTGGCTAGGCAGGAAGTACTGCGGAATGAACGGGAGATCTTGGAGATCGCTGCCATTCCTGCAAACCTCACTGTCGGTGCTTCCATCGCGGGCCGCCTGTTTCCGGAGATTGACCCCCTGCTAGCCAAGGCCTTCGCCATGCAATACCCGGATGTCGACCCTTCGGTGCTCGTAGGGATGAAACCTGAGTACCTGACCGGCTTCATCAATGGCGTGAAGGGCAAGTACTTCGAGGTGCTGGTGGAACAGAGACTAAACGCTGGCCAGACTCTCGGAGAGTTGAAGCTGGGTCCGGGTCAGGTTGCGCGCCTCGCGATGTCTCCCTTTCAACCCGGGTGGGACTTGGAGATACTGGGCCGGAACGGTCGACCAGTAGAACAGTTGCAGCTCAAGGCCACTCAGTCCATGTCCTACGTGAAGGAGGCATTGGAACGATACCCTGATATTCGTGTCGCTGTACCCGCAGGAGTGGATAGCACCCCGAGTGCTATCTTGGGTACCGACATTCCCCACTCTCACTTGGAAGGAGAAGCGCAGGAGTATATAGGAGAGATATCAAAAGGATGGATTGCTTCTACTATGGCCAGTGCAACAGGCTTCCTTCTGAAGGCCATACCACTTACGTCCTTAGTAATCATCACAACAACGGAGGGTTATAGGGTGTTGGCCGGACAGGCCACTTTGCGAGAAGCGATGCGAGGTGGGGGCAGGCGGTTCTGGCGGGCGACAATCTACCACGCTATCGGGAAGGCATTGGTGGCCGCCAAGCTGGGACCAGCGGCCATTCCAGTGACCACGGCGCTCGGCGTGGCGGAGACGCGCGTTGCCGGACAGATCAAGCTCAGCGACGGCCTAAAGGCCCGGACAGAGGACTTGAACGCGCTTATCGGCGGTATGTGAGCCAGTCGCCTACCGCCCCAGCGTGGCCTCCTCGCCGAGGTAGTTGACCCAGGTGCCCATGACCTCTTCGATCTGCGGCACGGCGGGGGTGTCGCCGGCTTCGGGCCGGACGTAGCGCGCCTGCGCCCGCACGCCGAACTTCACCTTCTCCACCGGCGCGTGCAGCAGTCCGAGCTCATCTCCGCGGAAGACGTTCATCGGGTCGCCGCCGTCCTCCATCACCGCGATGTTCCGCTTCAGCTGCTTGCGGAAGAGGATGATGCCGACGTCCGACTGCCCCAGCATCTCAAGGTGACGCTTCGCGATGGGGCCCTGCGTCGCCCAAGCCATGTAGTCCTGGTTGAACGTCCAGTCGACGATGTAGCGGCCTTCGTCGTCCTTCAGCGGGACGTAGCGGTAGGGGATGACGTCCTGCTTCGGCGCGCTTGCGCCAGGGGCGGCGCGGTAGTTGTAGATGGAGACGTGCAGCGTGTTGGTGTCGTCCACGGGCACACGGAACTGGAACGTGGCGCGCGCCTCGTTGCCGACGAGCAGGATGTTCGGGAAGAGGACAGGGTGGCCCTCCGCCCACTCGTCGTCGGTCTCGTCCTTGCCTTCGAGGATGCGGCGCTTGATGATGCCGAACTCGAACTCGTCGAACCCGATCCTCTGGTGCCTGCGCGACGAGCCACGCTGCTGGGTGGCGATGCGGTCGGTGTTGCGGTACGCGCCCATGTAGGCGTGCAGCCACTCGACGTGCACAGGGTCGAGCGAATTCTCCTGGCACTGCAGCCAGTTGCAGGGGATCTCGGTGATGGCGATGTCGCGAACGGCGTTCTCCCAGAGCAGGTGCTCCCATCGCGGGAGGAGCGGCGCAGGCTGCGGCCCGAGGTAGGCAAAGATCAGCCCGGAAAGCTCGCGGACGGGGTAGCCCGCGACCTTGACCTTCTCCTTGAAGCGTCCGTCCGGGTGGACGGTCTCCTCGAAGGGCTGCTCGATGCACTGACCGGTCTCGTCCATCATCCAGCCGTGGTACATGCAGCGCAGGCCGTGCTCCTCCGGTATGCCGTAGGAGAGATCGACGCGGCGGTGGGGGCAGAAGCGTTCGATGAGTCCGAGGGTCCCGGACTTGTCCTTATAGAGGACGAGGTCCTCGCCGAGGAGCCGCACCGACTTGGTGGGGCGTTCGTTGAGCTCGGCGGCGGCAGCGATGGGGTGCCAGTACCGGCGCATGAGCTCACCCATGGGGGTTCCGGGGCCGACCTGCGTCAGTTGCTCGTTCTCCTGTACGCTCAGCATCGCGTGGCCTCCTTGCCTGTTCGTTCGCTGGCGGGATTGTACCGCATGGCGCAAGCGAGGTTATACGAAGAGAGGCGCCCCGCAGGACGCCTCTCTCGTCGGTCGTTGCAATGCCTGCTGGCTAGAGCGGCCAGTTGTTCTTGATGCCCTCGACAGCGCCGACTTTATCTCCTGCAGCGCGTGCCTTGATCTCGTCCTCCGACTCCGCAGGTGCGCGGTCCGGCAGCTCTTCCCACGTCTGGAGCACCTGGTTGATGAGCTCGCCGTCGCGGGAGTATCCGGCCTCGCCGGGGATGTACTTCCTGGCGCGCTTCATGCCGAACTTCACCTGTTCCAGCGGCGCGACGATACCGCCCTCAGGTGGGGGTGTGCGAAAGACGTTCATCGGGTCGCCGCCGTCGGCGACGACGTCCATCTGCTCGCGGAGCAGCTTGCGGTAGAGGATGAGGCCGCGGTCGGACTCGCCGAGGTGCTCCAGGTTCCGCTTGGCGATGGGCCCTTGCGTCACCCACATCGTGTAATCCTGGTTGAACACCACGTCCACGATCCAGCGACCGTTCTCGTCCAGCAGCGGCACTTCGCGGTAGGGAACGGACTCCTGCTTCGGCACGGGCTGGCCGGGAGCGCCCCGCCACGTGTAGAGCGAGACGTGCAGCGTGTTCTCGTCGTCTATCGGGACGCGGAACTGCATCGTCACCGAGACCTCGGAGCCGACGAGCAGGATGTTCGGCACGAACACGGGGTGGCCGTGCTTCCAGTCGTCGTCCTCCTCGGTGTAGCCCTTGAAGACACGGCGCTTCACGACGCCGTGCTCGAAGATGTCGAATCCGATCTTCTGGTGCGTCGGCAGGTCGAGCAACGCGCCCTTGAAGCCGGGGCCCTGCTGTACGTACTGCCCCCAGTAGGAGTGCGCCCACTCGACGTGTACCGGGTCGAGCGAGTTCTCCTGGCACTGGAGCCAGTTGCACGGCAGGTGGGAGATGGCGATGTCGCGCACCGCGTTGTCCCACACCAGCGGCTCCCAGAGCGGGAGGAACGGGACGGGCTGCGGCCCGAGATACGCGAACACAAGCCCACCGGCAACCTCGACCGGGTAGCCCGCGATCTTCACCTTCTCCTTGAAGCGTCCGTCCGGGTGGACGGTCTCCTCGAAGGGCTGCTCGATGCACTGGCCGGTCTCGTCCATCATCCAGCCGTGGTACATGCAGCGGAGTCCATGCTCCTCGGGTATGCCGTAGGAGAGGTCGACCCTGCGGTGGGGGCAGAAACGTTCGATGAGTCCGAGGGTCCCGGACTGGTCCTTATAGAGGACGAGGTCCTCGCCAAGGAGCCGCACTGCCTTGGTGGGGCGGTCATCGAGCTCCGCCGCTCCCGCGATGGGGTGCCAGTAGCGGCGCATCAGTTCGCCCATGGGCGTTCCGGGGCCGACCTGAGTGAGTTCCTGGTTCGCTTTGACGCTGAGCATGCGTGCATTCACCTCGCGTGCGCAGATTTGCGTAGCGTAAGGGTAGGGCGGGAGCGGACATGGGTCAAGCGCGGCGCAGGCAGTTAATGAGCGGGATGCGCCGCGCCCGGACCCTTGCGCTTACGGCCTGCCGATCTCCGGCTTCGCCTCCGGGTTGCTGGTGACGACGCGCGTGTAGTACTGCCAGACGCCGCCGACCCTGGGACGCCAGCCGGAGGGGAGCACCTGCGCGAAGTGCGGCAGTTGCGGCAGCGGCGTGCGCCCGGACATCTCGTCCACGAGTTCGTCCTCGAGGTAGGGGTGGTCGGGCCCGGCTGCGGAGTAGGCCCAGTAGTTCATCTTGGCCTGCTCCTCGATCTGCATCATCGTCATCACCGCGTCTTCCAGGCTGCCGCCTGCGGACGTCGCGCCGTGGCCGCGCAGCAGGATGGCGGGGGAGTCGCCCATCAGCGCGGCGACCTCAGCGCCCTCCTCTTCCGTCTGCACGGTCTTGACGTGGTTCCACACGGGCAGTTCCTTCTGCACCAGTTGCGCGCCTTCCTGGTTCATGGGGCGGAGGCGCCTTCCGAGCGTCGTGGCGAGGACGGTGTAGTGCGGGTGCACGTGCACCACGGAGTTGACCTCAGGACGCGCCTTCATGATGGAGGAGTGCATGATGACCTCGAACGGCTGCGACGAGCCGACCGGCCCGTCCACCTTGTAGCCCTCGATGTCCACGACGATCATGTCCTGCGGGCGCATGGAGTGCAGCGCGTCGACCGCGTAGCCGCGGCCCTTCACCACGAACTTGTCCGGGTCGTTCGGCAGGCGCATGCTGGCGTGCCCCAGCGACGCGCGGAAACCGGTCGCGAGTCCCACTTCGGCGAGGACGCGGTTGGCGACCGCCACCTCGTATTTGACCTCGTCCCATTCTCTCGGCATGTTCTGGCCCTCCTGCTGGTATCAAGAGGGACTCTACTAGATACCGTGGCGCTGGGGTAGGGCGCTGGTAACTCAGGCGTCCTGTGGACGGCCATGCCGTTTCTAGTGAAGGGCCCGATGGTCAGGGACGTGCTCCGTCAAGGCACACGCCCCTTACAGGCCGGACTGGCCCGTTCGCAGCGTGTAGGCGGACTCGACGTCGGTGACGAACGCCCTCCCGTCGCCCGGAAACCCGGTCGCGGCTGCCGCCTGTATCGTGTCGGCAACCGCTTGGACCTGGTCGTCCTCGACGACGACCATCAGCATGGACTTCGCCAGTTCGTCGTAGATCTGACCGCCGACCTGCACGCCCTGCTGTTTGCCCCGGCCGAGCACGTCCCACTTCGTCATCGCCGGGAAGCCGTTCTTAGCAAGAGCCGAGGCGACCGCTTCTTCCCTCTCCGGGCGGACCACTGCGCGTACCATCTTCATGATTCGTCTCCTTATGCGTATAGGGCTAGCTGACCGGCACCATGAGTACCCGGTCTTCTGCGGGCTGTTCCCGCCTGATCTTCTTCAGCGTGGTGAGGTTGTCGATGACGACGGGCAGGAGTTCGTCGAGCATGCTCACCGGAACGAGGTCCATGATCTTCTCTCCGGGGCGCGGATCGGTCCCGGTCCGGCCTCCGACGAAGATGCTCACCGCGTCCACGACTTCGCCGTCGACGCGGGCCTTCGCCCCTTGGAAGCCGATGTCGGCTGCGTGGTGGTTGCCACAGCCCGCCGGGCAGCCTGACCAGTTCATGGTGAGTGGAGCGGCGTCCGGAAAGCGGGCTGCCAGGCTGTCGGCGAGCTCCTTGCCGAGTGCTTTGGTCTCGATCAGCGCCAGGTTGCAGTAGTCTTTTCCGGTGCAGCTCACAAGTCCGCGCGTGAACGGATGCGGTGATGGAGAGAACCGGGTGAGCAGCGGTTCATCCAGGAGGGGCTGCACCTTCGCTTCCGGCACCCCCACGATGATTGCGTTCTGGCCAGTCGTGAGGCGTATGGCTCCCGCACCGTAGACTTCGGCAATACGGGCGAGTTCCATCATGTCGCCGGCCTGCGTTCTTCCGGTAGGAACACAGAGTCCCACCGAGTAGAGGCCTGCCTGCCGCTGCTCGGTCACGCCGAGGTGGTCAGTCGTCCGTTGCAACCGTACGTCCCGGCCTGAGGGAAGGAGTGGAGCGCCCCACCGCTCTTCCAGCCGCTGCCGGAAGAGCTCGGGGCCCCATTCCTGCACGAGGAAGGCGAGGCGGGCTTTCGTGCGCTGCTCACGCGCACCCTCGTCGCGGAACAGCAGAGTGATCGCTGCCGCAAGAGAGGCTGCCTCGTCGGGCGCGATGAACACATCCAGGGGCTGGGCGACGGTCATACCACCCGAACCCATCTTGCCGCCGACGGCGACGTTGAAACCGTGTGCGGCCTTCGGGCCAGTGGCTGGCGTGAGTGCGATGTCCTGCGTCTCGCTGTGCGTGCAGTTCTCGAGGCAGCCGGTGATGGTGACGTTCAGCTTGCGCGGAAGGTTGGTGTAGTCACGGTTGCCAAGGAAAGTCTGAGTGAACTGTTCCCCGATCGGCGCGGCGTCGAACAGTTCATAGGGCGTCAGACCAGAGAGACTGCAGGTGTTGACGCCCCTGATGTTGTCCATCCCGGTCTGGAGCGAAGAGAGGTCGACGCCTCGCAGCGCCTCGAGGATATCGGGAACGTCCCGTATCTCGACGGCTCTGAGCTCCAACTGCTGCCGTGTGGTGATGTCGATTACCCCGTTGCCGAGGCGCTGCGCCAGCGAGGCCAGCGTGCTGAGCTGGCGCGAAGCAAGCTGGCCGTTGGTGATGCGGACTCGCATCATGAAGCGTCCGGGAGTGGGCTTGCGGAAGAACGTGCCGATCCACTTAAGCCGCTCGCGGTCGTTCGGTTCGAGCGTCTCCCAGCCGCCGTGCTGCGCGGCGAGTTCATCTATCTCTTCCAGGATGTCGAGACCGTTCTTCTCTGCCTTGAGGCGCTCGATGGGGTTCATGCGTTGCTCTGCCTTGGTTTCCTACGTGTTGCTACGTGTTGCTGTACAGGGCCATAGGGACGCGCTTGGCGTATGCGGGAGCGATGGCCGCGGCCCCCCGTCCGAGGGCGCGTTCCATCGCGATGCGTTCTTCGGTCTCCCGCTCGGGCGAGAAGCGCACCACGAGCACGAGCGCGGACATGCTGGTAACGATGGCGGCGAGGTAGAGCAATGCCTGCTCCGTGGCGAGCGATTCGATGCGGAAGAGGAACCCGGCGGCGACAGCCCCCGCATTGCCGCCAGCCCCCACGATGCCTGCCACGGCTCCCAGTGCGCGCCGGTTGATGAACGGGACGACTGAGTACGTCGCACCCTCTGCCATCTGCACGAAGACGCTGAATACGAGCATGGAAAGAACGGCCACGGGCAGGATAGCCATCCGCGAGAAGACGGCCAGTGCGATGCCTTCCAGCAGGAGCACGCCGCCGAGGAAGAGCGTCCGCCCTCTGAGGCCGAAACGCAGTCCTGCGAGGTCGCCGAAGACGCCGCCGAGCGTGCGAGCGAAGATGTTCATCAGCCCGAACAACCCAGCGATGAGACCGGCGGTCGCAACGCTCAGCCCGAACCGGTCGTGATAGTAGAGAGCAGCGATATTGTGCATGGTGAGTTCCACGCCGAAACAGGCGCCATAGACCAGGAAGAGCGCCCAGACGCGATGGTCTCTTGCGGCTTCCAGGAACGCACCCTTGGCGTTGGACTCTTTGGTTTTCAATGGACGCGCCTCACCGTCTGGGCTGTCCTGAGTGAGCCGGTAGTAGGCGATGCCCATGAGGAAGAGCGCGACGCCGGGAACCACCATGGCGAGGCGCCAGCCCAGGACCTGGCTTGCGCCGAGACCGATAATGGCAGCGAGGATCAGGGGCATGACCATCTGCGTGACGCCCCCGCCGAGGTTGCCCCAGCCCGCGGTCGTCGCGTTGGCGGTCCCGACAACGTTGGGCGCGAACATGACCGACGTGTGGTATTGCGTGATAACGAACGAGGCTCCGATGATGCCAATGGCAAGCCGGAACAGGAGGAAGGACTCGTAACTGGTGGCGAGACCGATGCTCATCACGGGGATGGAGCCGATGATCAGCAGCCCAGTGTAGGTCCGCCGGGGGCCGATCTGGTCGCACAGCCACCCGACGAACAGGCGAGCCACGATGGTAACGGCGACGGATGCGATGACGGTGTTGCCGATCTGCGCCTTGGTCAGTCCGAGGTCGTCGCGGACGATGGCCATCATCGGCGCGATGCCGAACCACCCGAAGAAAGCGAGGAAGAAGGCGAGCCAGCTCATGTGGAACGCGCGCATGTGCGGACGGGCGAAACTGAAGAGGGATATGCTCGCCGCCTTGTGCGTCTGGGGGTCTATCCTCATGCTCGCTTCATCCTCTGCATTGCGCTGGGATCGTGGTGTCCGGCCTCAGCCTTAGATGTCGGCTGACGCCTCACCGCTGCCGACCTTGGCCACGACGACATGCGCCTTCTCCTGGCCTGGGGCCCCGAGAACGGATGTCTTGCTCTGGCCGAGGAGCCGCTTGATGCCGTGCGGGTCCCTCACGAAGCACCTGACCTGGTGCAACCACTTAACGCTCTTGTACCCCTGTAGGAACGGCACCCAGAGACGCACCGGCCCCCCGAGTTCGTGCGGCAACGCCTCCCCGTTGATCTCGTAGACCAACAGCACCCTCGGATCGCGGGCAAGGGTCTTGGGCAGGCTTTCGAAGTACATGCCGTCCGCGGAATAGAAGGCGAGGTAACCCGCTGTGGCGAGGTCCATCCCCGCAGACTCGAGCACTGACTGGAATCGCACGCCGGTCACCAGCGGCGTCTCCGACCAGTTGAAGATCTGGCAGACAAGCGGAGTCGGCTCGCGGACGACCGGCAACTGCTCGATATCCTGCCACCGCACGACGGTTGTCTTGCCGGTTACATCCGTCAGGCTCATCCGCCAGTCCTCCAGTGGCTGCCGGGCTGGCATGGGGAAGAGGGAGAGGATGGGCAGCGGTTCGGCCTCGAAATCCATCGCCGCGAACTGGTCCTTGAACTTGGGGTAGTTGACGTAGGGACGCAGTACCATGACTAGACCGCGCCCGCGCTCGCGAGCTCCTGCTCGGGCCGTTCCGTGCAGATGACTTCCTGCAGTGGGCAGACGAATATCTTGCCGTCGCCGTAGTTGTCGGACTTGTTGGCTGCGACGAGCGCATTCGCGAGAGGCGTTGCAGCCTCGTCCGGCACCGCCCAGGCCAGCATCCGCTTCGGAAGGAACTGCATCACGCCTCCATCCTCTCCGTTGGTGGGGCGCATGTAGCGGAGTCCTCGCTGACGGCCCCGGCCCATAACGCGCCGGTGCGTGTAAGCGGATATGCCCAGGGCAAGTGCGGCATCAACGCTCGCCTGCCACTTCTCCGGTCTGATGACGGCTATAACTTCTTTCAAGGGGGCGCCTCCTGCGGCATCGCTTCCATCAAGCGTAGACGCAGGGTGTGTTGTGCCGATTACGAAAGTGTTGCGGTGCTGTTACATAGCAGCGATGGGTGACTGCCGCCATGGCACTGCGACTCCGCCTCTCGCATGCAACGCTGGGACGCAGGTGCTCGTCCCCCCGTGGTAGGATTGCCGCATCCTGAACGAGGAGTAGGGCGATGGACATCCTGGCGATGGACGGCGACGGGCACGTCGAGGAGTGGGAAGGCACCTGGTCCGACGACTACCTTGAGCCTGAGTTCCGCGACCGCCGCCCCAAGGTGGTCGAGACCGGCGAGTTCGAGCACGACTACGTCTGGGATATCAACGGCGAGCGCATCCGCATCGGAGGCTCACCCTCCAGCAAGGATGGTGTCGTCTCCACCGAGTACGAGATGATGGCGAAGTGGCGCGGCCCGCACGAGAGCGGCGAGTTCCACTCCGCGGAAGCACGCCTCGCGGTGATGGACGCCGAGAACACGTACCTCTCCGTCAACTACCCCACGCTCCTGCTGGACTGGCCTATCGTGCATGACCCTGCGCTCAACGCGGCGCTGACGCGCTCCTACAATAGCTGGGTCGCCGACATCTCCAACCAGTCGCCCGACCGCCTCAAGTGGGTGACGGTGATCGACCCGCACGACCCTGCCGAGGCGGTGCGTGAGATGGAGCGCACTCGGAAGATGGGCTCCATCGGCGTCATGGTCTTTGGTGATTACAACGAGAAGGCGCTCGACGACCCGAGTTTCGAGCAGTTCTGGGCCGCGGCGCAGGACCTGGACATGCCGGTGAACGTGCACCCGGGCATCGGCGCGCGGGACGCCATCAAGGCCTACCGCAACATCGCGGGCGACCAGTTCCTCATGTCTGTTGTGCGCGGGTTCAAGACCATCTGCGGCTCCGGCATCCTCGACCGCTACCCCAGGGTGAAGGTTTCCTTCCTTGAGACGGGTTGCACCTGGGTGGACTTCGCCGTCGCCGTCATGGACTTCACGCTGGACAACGTGAAGGACCGGCTGGAGATCGGCGCGATACGCTCCGAGCACAAGGCCATAGTGGAGCGCGGTCTGCCTGAAGCGACGCCGCTGGAGTACATCAGGGACGGCCGCATCTTCATCGGCTTCGAGGTAGACGACGACCTGCTGCCCTACATGGTGAACAAGTACGGGACGGACTGCTGGGTGTACGCCAGCGACATCCCGCACGCGCACCGCATCCCGCACTCCCCGAGCTACATCTACAACCGCCCCGACCTCACGGACGAACAGAAGTCGCGCATCGTCTGGAAGGGCACCTCAGAGCTCTACAGCCTCCCAGTACCGGAGGGAGTGGGGATACACTAAGCGCCAGATGCGCTACGAGTGGGACGAGGCCAAGCGCCGATCTAACATCGCCAAGCACGGAGTCGACTTCCAAGTGATTTGGGATTTCGACTGGCGCACGGCATTGAAAGAGGAGAGCCCTCGGGCTGGAGAACTGCGCTATCGAGCGTACGGCTTTGTCGGTGTGCGCCTGTACTCGGTGGTATACACTGGACGTGGTGAGAACATCCGTATCATCAGCATGCGAAAGGCAAACGACAGGGAGTTCGACCGCTATGCCGCCACTTAAGCCAGGGGCTATCCGGCCAACCCCGGAAGAAAACGAAGAGATCAACGCGGGCATTGCCGCCGACCCTGACAACCCTGAGGCAACGGAAGAAGAGTTCGCGCGTATGCGTCCTATGACCGAAGCCGACCCCGAACTCGTCGCACGCTACCTCAAGGACAAGGAAGCCAAGGCTCGCAGAGCTTCCTGATTCCTTCTGCCTACTCTTTGCGTTCGGGTTCGCCGGCGTCCGGCGAGCCGTAGCGCTCTCTTGCCGCCGTTCCGAACCAGTCGCCAGCGGTGCGTGTGCTCGTCCAACCCTCTTTCGCAGCCGCTGCCCGCGTTCTGCGCGTCGCGGCTCTTGCCGCCCCGACGGCGAGCTTGGCCGCCCGGTCCTTCACCAGGAAGCCTGCGGCTGCCACGGCGGGTATCAGTATCAGGTGTGGGCGCATACCAGTCTCCTATCCGTTCCTCATCTCGCGGGCGGGTGCAACTGGCGATGCGAGTTGGGCGGCCTTCTGTTCACTGCAATTCTACCGTTGCCACGGCTGTCGCTGGAATCAAGGGGAGACGCGTAATACCTCCAGTTTCAGGTATGCGCCCGGTCATCCATGCCTATTCCGGCTTGCGTGCCACTACCTTCACGCTGGAGACGTCCGCCGGGGCGTCGTTCTCGATGCATGCCGTCTCCTCGGTGATGGCGATGCCCTCGAAGCCTGCGCTCCGCAGCCGTTCGAGGTAGGTGCCCTTCGGCTCCGCACCGGCGGTGCACGTCACCCAGGCCTCCACGCCCTTGCGAGCAGGACCGTCGGGGTTGAGCGCCATCATGTCGGAGATGTGCAGCCTGCCGCCCGGCGACAGTACACGGAACGCCTCGCGGAATACCGCGTCCTTGTCCGGCGACAGGCAGACGACGCAGTTGGAGATGACCACGTCCACCGACGCGTCCGGCAGTGGGATGTTCTCGATCTCGCCCTTCACGAACTCCACGTTGGTGAGGCCGAGCTTCGCCTGGTTGCTGCGCGCGAGGTCCAGCATGTCGGGCGTCATGTCGAGCCCGATCACGTGCCCAGCTTCGCCCACCTGCTGCGCCGCGAGGAAGCAATCGATGCCGCCGCCCGAGCCGAGGTCGAGCACGCGCTCGCCCTCCTGAAGTCCCGCCAGTGCCGTCGGGTTGCCGCAGCCGAGCGATATGGCGATGGACTCGGCGGGCAGCCCGGTCAGTTGCGCCTCTTCGTACAGCGTCATCGCCCGCTCCTGGCCTGACGGGGCGCAGCATGCGTCGGCCTCGGCGGACGTTGCCTCGACGGCGGTGAGCCCGATGACCACCCTGGCATCGTTCGCGTACCGCTCGCTGACCAGCCGTTTGATCTCCCTGGGTTCCGTGGTCATCTGCCTTCTCCTCGCCTTGTCGGCGGCTCTTCCCAGTATACGACTCTCCTCGCCGGCGCCTGAGTGATAGGCTTGCCCCATGGCACAGCGCAGCGCGGCATACGAGGCAATGATGCGACGGCTCGCGGACGGGGGCTACGCCCTGCTCGACGGCGGCATCGCCACGGAGGTGGCGCGTCGCGGCGGTACGCTGGGGGCGTGGGCGAATCTCGCGAACGTCGAACTGCCGGACACCCTGCGTGCTATCCACGCTGATTTCATCGCGGCAGGCGCGGACGTCATCAGCGCCAACACGTTCGCCTGTTCGGAGCTTCATCTCGCCGCGCACGGGGTACACGGACGCGAGGAGGAGCTGAACCGCGCGGCGGTGGCGCTGGCGCTGGAGGCGCGGGAGCGCGCCGGAGCGGAGCGACCACTGCCTGTGGCCGGCTGCATGACGACGGTCAGCTACCGGGGACCGGAGGGAAGAGTGGCTCCCGCTGAGGAGGACTGGGCGCTGGTTTCGCAGGCGCGCGTACTCGCGGATGCGGGCGTGGACTTCCTCAACGTGGAGATGCTGTCGCACGTCGAGCGCGCCAACGTCGAACTGGCCGCAGCGGCAACGGCTGGGTTGCCGGTATGGGCGGGGTTCTCCTCCGTAATGGACGAGGAGGGCAATCTCACACTGTTGAACCAGCAGGACGAGCCGCTGGAGGAATCGCTGCGGCGCATCGACCTCTCCGGCGTCGACGCCGTGTTCGTCATGCACACGGAGGTCCCGCTGGTGGAGCCATCGCTCGCCGTGCTGCGGGGCATCTGGGACGGCCCGCTCGGCACGTATCCCCACGGCGGAACGTACACGCGGCCGTCCTGGGAGTTCGACGACGACTTCACGCCGGAGGTACTCGCGGCGGGCGCGGAGCGGTGGCTGGCCGGCGGCTGCCGCATCGTGGGCGGCTGCTGCGGCGCGGCCCCGGCGCACATCGCCGCCCTGCGCGAGGTCGTGGACGCGGCGGCGGCCGCGGGATAGGCTGTGCATTCCCCTCTCCCCCCGGGAGAGGGTGCCGCCGCTCAATGGCGGTGGGTGAGGGCAGATCGATACGAGGAGGGCGCAGATGCGATTGCAGGACAAGGCCATCATCGTGACGGGCGCGGCAGGCGGACTCGGACGGCAGTACGCCATCCGTTTCGCCAAGGAGGGCGCGAAGCTCACCATCGCCGACGTACAGGACGTCAGCAAGACCGCGGAACTCTGCCGCGCCGAGGGCGCCGAGGTGATCCCGCTGCGCGTCGACGTCTCCTCCGAGGACCAGACGCAGGAGATGGCGCGCCGCACGCACGAGCAGTACGGGCGCATCGACGGCCTGCTGAACAACGCCGGCATGATGCGCGGACTGGGGGTGAAGTCCATCCTGGACGTGGACATGGAGACGTGGGACCGCGTGTTCGCGGTCAACGCGCGCGGCACGTTCCTGGGCATCCGCGCCGTCTTCCCGTACATGCGGGAGCAGGGCTCCGGCACCATCGTCAACGTCAGCTCCGGCAGCACGCTCCGCATCGCACGCGGGCCAACAGACATGAACCCGCACTACGTCTCGTCGAAGTCGGCCATCACCGGCATCACCCGTGCCGTGGCGCGCGAGCTTGGCCAGTACAACATCAACGTCGTCACCGTCGCGCCGGGCTCGACGACCTCCGACACCGAAGAGCCGATCGGCGCGGACGAGGCCTACCCCGAACCGGAGGCGTCGCTCGTGCGTCGCGGCGTGCCGGAGGACCTCACCGGTGTGATGACCTTCCTCTTCACCGACGACGCCCGCTTCATCTCCGGCCAGATGATCGTCGTCAACGGCGGCAGGGAAGTGCACTAGGACGCATGGCCGAACTGACCTGGGAGCGCATGGGACGCTGTGCCCGCCTCGCGTGGGAGCACGGCGTCGAGTCCTTCGAAAACGCGCCGCGTCCCCGCTCAGCTCTGCTGACCGGCCACCTGCTGCTCGGCGTCATCCGCCAGCCGGAGTGCGCGGGCGGTCTGATGCTGCGCCGCCTCGGCATCGACATGGCGCTCGCGGCCTCCATCACCGAGTTCGAGCTGCTGCATGCGCGTCCCGTGCCCGACCACGCTGAGCGCGTCGTCGACCTGTGGGGCAAGCCGCACACGCCACAGGCGCTCCGGACGATGGAGCTGTCGCTGGACGAGGCGGAGCAGTTCCACTCGGCCTATCCCATCGGCACCGAGCACATCCTCCTGGGACTGCTCGCCATCCCGGAGGGCATGGGCTGCCGCACGATGGCCTACTTCGGCGTCGACTACGCGAGCGCTCGCGCCGCCCGCGACGAGATCTGGGGGCTGCTCAAGCTCACCGAGTGAGGGTGGCCTTATCCGTCCGCTACAATGTGGGGCAGGTGACATCCCCATGAGCACGACACAAGACACCCCCGAACACCAGCCCTTCCGCCTTCCCGACCTGAGCGCAGGAGACTTGGACGGTCCCAACCCACTGGAAGGGTGGACGTGGGAGGAATTGCGGGACGTCATCTACGAGCACAGTTCGGACTCCGTCGCCGCTGACTAGCGAAACCTATGCCGGACAGCCTTGTTATCTTCGACTGCGACGGGGTCCTCGTGAACACCGAAGCGATGTTGAAGCGTGTTGACAAGAAAGTGGCGAGCGAATTAGGGATCGTCCTAACTGAGCAGGACCATGAGCGCTATGTCGGAGTTCAGGACGTAGACATGCTTGCGGACTGGGCCAACCGATTCGACGTGGCCATACCAGATGATTGCTTCGATCGCCTTCAGAGCGCCAAACTCGCCGCAAGTTCTGGTGACGCAATCAGTGCCGTCCCCGGCGCGACTGAAGGAGTGAGAAGGGTTGCCGAGACTGGCGTGTCCACTTGCGTTGCGAGTAACGGAACAGTCGAGCAGACTGCCGCGAAGCTCAGGTCAGTTGGACTGCTCGGCTACTTTAGGAACCGCCTGTTCAGCGGGTGTGACGTACCTAAAGGGAAGCCTGCTCCCGACCTCTTCCTGCACGCGGCACGAGTGATGAGAGTGGATGTCTCGCGCTGCATCGTGGTTGAGGACAGCGATACAGGCGTACAGGGAGCGCTGTCGGCCAGCATGACCACCCTCGTCCTGGCCCCGAACGGAGCGTCGCCCTTCGTAGCCGGGTCCGGCGCGATGGCATTCAGCGGGTACGCTGAACTGACGGAGGAACTGGTGCGAATGTGTGGTAGGGAGGTGCACTAGGGATGGTGTCAGTGGGTATATGGGTTGACCATATAATTCAATATGGGTAGTATGGTACTGAATGAAGACCACACTGGACATCCACGACGAACTGCTCATCCGGGCCAAGCGCCATGCCAAGGAGACAGGGCGGCCGCTGCGCGCTCTCGTCGAGGACGGGCTTAGGCGAGCGCTGTCCGCTGTTCCCGAGCAGGAGTCCTACCGGCTCCCCGACATGAGAGTGGGGAACCCGGACGACCCTGATCCCCTCGAACATCTGTCTTGGCCGGAGTTGCGCGACCTCATCTACGAAGGCAGGTAGACCCCGTGATTGCGGTCGACACGAACCTGCTGGTGTACGCGCACCGGTGGGATTACCAGCGGAATTCCGAGGCAGAGACAGTTCTGCGAACACTCGCAGAAGGCGACGCACCATGGGCGATCCCCTGGCCGTGCTGCTACGAATTCCTGAGCGTCGTCACGAACCGCCGGATATGGAAGGATGCCGCATCCACGCCGCAGGAGGCCTGGCGCCAGCTTCTCGCCTGGACGTCGGCGCCGTCGGCGCGCCTCATCGGAGAGGCCGAAGGATTCCTGGACATCTTGGGTCGCTTCGTGCAGCAGCCGCGCGTGAGCGGAGGGGTGGTCCACGACGCCCGGATCGCCGCGATCTGCGTTGCTCACGGGGTTGACGTACTGCTTACGCTCGACCGCGACTTCTCGCTGTTCCCCGAACTCCGCACGCAAAACCCCATCGGGGTTCGGTAGCCCCCTCTCACGCGGGCCGGAACACGGGGAGCGTGATGTCGTCGGTGACGTCTGCGAAGGCGACTTCGACGGCCATGCCGACCTGGATGTGCGCGGGGTCGGGCTCGACGCCGGTGAGGTTGGTGGGGATGCGGGGGCCCTCCTCGAGGTCGACCATGGCGACGACGAACGGGACATGGTCGCGGAACGCGGGCACCGGGGCGCGGTGCACGATGGCGAACGTGTGCAGGGTGCCTCTGCCGCTGGCCTGGACCCAGGATACGTCACGGGAGCCGCAGTGCGGGCAGAAGTCACGTGGGTAGAAGTAGGCCTGCTCGCAGGCGTCGCACCGGCGCAGCCACAGTTCGTGCGCCTGCGCCTTCTCCCAGTAGTAATCGGACTCAGGCTGCTTGACGGGCAGGGGCCCCCGGTACGCGTCGGTCGTCATCACTCCACCCCCAGGACGATGGTGCCGGTTGCCGAGAGCGCGCCGCCGGTGCCGTTGACGAGCGACAGCGAGACGTCCGGCGCCTGCCGGTCGCCGCACTCGGCGCGCAGCTGACGCACGGCCTCGACGACCGGGAAGATGCCGTACATGCCGGGGTGCGTGTAGGAGAGGCCGCCGCCGCTCGTGTTGAGCGGGAAGTCGCCGCCCGGGGCGGTCCGCTGCCCCGCCACGAAGTCGGGCCCTTCGCCCGGCCCGCAGTAGCCGAGCGACTCCAGCGTCACGAGCACCGTGTAGGTGAACGAGTCGTAGATCATCGTGAGGTCGATGTCGCCGTGGCTGACCCCGGCCATGCCGAGCGCGGCGGGGCCGGTGACGCGGGCGGGAGTCGAGGTGAGGTCCGGCATCGTCGTGATGCCCGCGTGGTCGTGGTGCTCCGCGTGGCCGAGCACCCACACGGGTGGCTTTGGCAGACTGCGGGCGCGTTCAGGCGTCGTCACGACGATGGCCGCGCCCGCGTCGGTGACGAGGCAGCAGTCCAGCAGATGGAACGGCCACGCTATCCAACGCGAGTTGTGGTAGTCGTCGAACGTCATCGGGTCGCGCATCATCGCCTTCGGGTTGAGCTGCGCCCACTTGCGGGTTGAGACGGCGATCTCGGCCATCGCCTGGCGGGCACGGTCCTCGCCGTACTGGTGCATGTAGCGAGTGGCGGCCATCGAGTAGTTGATGGGCATGCCGATCATGCCGTACGGCATCTCGTACATCGCCGATGGCAGGTTGGGGTCGCGCGGGATGGGGACGCGGCTGCTGCGTCCGGCCTGGCCGTGTGTGATGAGCGCGACCTCGCAGAGGCCGTTGGCGATGGCGTTGACCGCGTGCCCGACGTGGATGACGAACGACGCTCCGCCGACCGTCGTCGTGTCCGTGTAGCGCGGCGCGATGCCGAGGTAGTCGGCGAGGTCGTAGTTGACGTACCCCGCGGTGAGCAGGCCGTCGACGTCGTTGCGTGTCAGCCCGGCGTCCTCGAGGGCGTTGTGCGCGGCCTCCGCGTGGTGTGCGAGCGCCGACTTGTGCGGCACGAGCCCGATCTCGTCGGACTCGGCGACGCCGACGATGGCTGCTGCTTTCGAGGTGCTTGTCATGGCCGGAGTCTAGCGCATCCCGTCGCTGTCATGCCTCCCCCGTTACTCTTCACCCATCTGCGCCATGCGCTCCATGAGCGTGTCCATGTCCACGTCCTCGACGTGGGTGGCGAGCGTCCAGTGGATGCCGCAGGGGTCGGTCACGCTTGCCATACGCTCGCCATAGAAGTGGGTCTCGGGCTCGGCGTCCACGGTTGCGCCGGCGCTCACCGCGCGGGCGCAGGCGGCGTCCACGTCTGTGGTGTAGAGGTGGATGTGCGCCGTCTGGGCGGGGGAATCGGGCGGCATCGCGTCGGAGAGCATGACGATGGCGCCGTCGATGGCGACCTCGGCGTGCGCGAGCATGTCCTCGGACATGGGGATCCGCATGCGCTCCACCGCGCCGAACGCGTTCGCCAGGAAGTCGATGTAGCCGATAGCGCCCTCGACAACGAGGTAGGGCGTGATAGCGGTGTAGCCGTCCGGGATGGGCTTGACGTCGGACATGGGGCCTCCTTCTCTATCTGGTAGGTAGTCTGCTGTCCTGCGGGCGGAATGGCCTTCACCGCGAAAAAGTGAGCCATTTCTGGCCATTTCTGGCCATTTCACTCCTGACGCGACGGGGAGTCCGCGTGGGCCGCCGGCCCCGCAGCAGGCACCATGGTAGGGCAGGCAGGGGCGTCGGCGTAAGGGGCAGGTGTCACGGTGGAGGAGAATGCATGGGCTAGACTATGGTGGAACTTGGGCAGCCCTGTATAGGTGGGAAGGAGCAAGATGGGTTCGAGAAGGACGGGCAACGGCGAGGAGAGAGTCTACCAAGCAGCAGAGCGGTGGGTTGACTGTGCACTCCGCAGCGATGATTCGCTCTTTACTCCCGGTAAGGCCATTTGGTCGAGCCGATGGCTCGGCGAACTCCATGAACGGTTCCTAAATCACCCTGACGAATCTAGCGCAAAATTCACAGAAAAATTACGGCAACAGCTTAGCGATAGCCCTCCGGAGGTATACCAACTGATGGGAGAGGTACTATATGTTCACCTTCTTATCGTCCATACAAAAAGCAGTACTGACGAAAGCAAGTTGATTAACGAAGTTCTTGAATGGTCATCCTCACCAGCAGAAATTCCTAATGAATATATCAGTAGTCTTACCCCTGGCATCGCTACTCCCGGGCAATACTTTCACTCAGGTCGACCATTTCAAGTGGGATACATCATTGAGTTTGTTGAACAATGGAAACAAGGCACCGGAAACCGAGAGTTGTTAGACGATCCATGGAAATTCAAAGATTATCTTTACCATGTACAATGCAACAGTTCTCTATTTCGCACAGATAAACCAGATGGACCAATTCTGTTGAGAGCGCACAACCTTGAAAACGGCGCTAAGATTGCTCATTATAGCAAGGATGGCTGGTATGTGAAGCCACGCGATTACCCTGTGGTGCTCTTTGATTTGAACGGATACATTATATTTGATTCTGAATCGGCACTCGCTAATTTCACTAAGGCTCAAACCCATCTCCAACCTAGTACTCTGCCTGGCTACGTTAAGTGTAGTCATTCCCATTTGGAAAGCAGTGATACTGAAAAGGCACGCCTTCAACGAGAAGCCATACTTCACTTGGTGTTCCCAGATATCTTCGAACCGATTCTCTCTATTCCCCACAAAGAAAAGATTGCTGAAGCATTTGTGGGCTTTGTGGTAGAACAGACTGATGACCTTAATTGTCGTCTGTATCAAATTCGTCAGAGCCTACAGCCAATATACGGAGATGATTTCAGTTTCTATCAACCTCCGGTCAAGGCGATATGGCAGAATGGGCATGGTCCGGTTCCCCCTCCACCACCAAAAGACCTCCAAACCCTAGCTGGCGAACTTTGCTTACCCACCGATTTCATAACCGGGATCGCTATCCTTCTGGAACAGAAGAAGCAGGTCATCTTCCAGGGACCTCCTGGCACGGGCAAGACGTATGTTGCGCGTGAGCTTGCCCGGTATCTCGCTGAGAACGAGGAGGACGTGACGCTCGTGCAGTTCCACCCCTCCTACGCCTACGAGGACTTTGTACAAGGCATCCGTCCGCGCATTGGGGATGGGCAGGTTGGGTTTGATTTGAAGGACGGGCCACTCGTACGGGCTGCTGACCAAGCGAGAAAAAAGCCGGAAGCGAAGCATTTCCTCGTGATAGACGAGATCAACCGGGGCAACCTCGCAAAGGTGTTCGGCGAACTCTACTTCCTGTTGGAGTACCGCGACCAGAAGATATGGCTCCAGTACTCGGACAGGGAATTCTCGCTGCCGGAGAACCTGTACATCATCGGGACGATGAATACTGCCGACCGCTCAATCGCGTTGGTCGATCTCGCGCTGCGTCGCCGGTTCTCTTTTGTGGGGTTCGACACGCGCGAGGAGCCCATCAAAGGGCTGTTGCGGCGCTGGCTCAGCACAAACGCGCCTGGCATGGAGTGGGTGGCGGACGTCGTTGACCGAGCCAACAAGGAACTGGACGACCGGCACGCCGCCGTCGGGCCGAGCCACTTCATGAAGGAGGGTCTGACGGAAGACCGCGCCAAGCGCATCTGGAAGCACGACGTGCTCCCGTACATCGAGGAACGCCTGTACGGAGCGCGTGAGGACCTGGGCAGGTTCGATTTCGACACGCTGCATTCCGGCGAGAGGGGCGGGAACGCAGAGGAACAGGATGACGCGAATGCCGGAGCCGAGGATGGCGGTGAGGGCGTTGCGTCAGGTTGACCTGCGGGAGTATCGCCAGAGTGGACCGCATGTGCTCTCTATCGCGGAACGCGACGCGCTGCGGGCGGCGCTGCCGTCCCTGACGCTCGAAACCGTCACTGGCATAGAGGGCGCATACATTCTCACCCCCGGCGCCACCGTCGGCGCAGTCGAGATAGGCGACCTGTCGGTTCTTATCGAACCGAAGATAGACATTCGAACTTTGCTCTCGCTCGCGTCCTACGCCATCGGGAGGGTTAGGTTCCAGAAGACGGACTTTGAGTTCCCGGAGGAAGCGGCGCTGCCCGATGCGCTGGCCCTTGCGTTCGCTAGCGCCGCACGACGAGCGTTCTCACGCGGCTTGCTCCACGGCTATCGGACGGAAGAGGAGGCGCTCCAGACCGTGCGCGGACGCATCCGGTTCGACGACCAGGTACGGCGCAGGTTCGGCGTCCCGCTGCCTGTCGAGGTGCGTTACGACGAGTTTACGGACGACATCCTGGCGAACCGCCTCGTGAAGGCGGCAGCCGTGCGGCTGGGCGGGATGCACCTTCGCTCGCCCGAGGCGCGGCGTGGCCTCGGCTGGGTCGCGGCGATGCTCGACAACGTGTCGTACGCGGAGTTTCAGCCAAGCCGCGTGCCGGAAGTCATATTTGACCGGCTGAACGAGCACTACCGAGGCGTCGTGACGCTGGCGCGGCTCGTCCTGCGTCGCGGGGCATTCGAGGCGGACAGAGGCCAGGTACGCGCGTCCGGCTTTCTCATGGACATGAACCAGGTCTTCCAGGAGTTCGTTACCGTTGCGCTGCGGGAGGCGTTGGGGGTCTCCGCACGTCTTTTCGGAGAGAGCGCCATATGCTCACTCGATAAAACGGGGCGAGTACATCTCAAGCCGGACCTCGTCTGGCGTGATGGCTCTTCCTGCGTATTCGTGGGCGATGTCAAGTACAAGCGTATCCGCGATGAGCGCATCCCCAACGCCGACCTCTATCAACTACTTGCTTATACCACCGCGCACAACCTGCCGGGCGGGTTGCTGGTTTACGCGCAGGACGAGGACGAACGCGAGTCTGCAACCTACACGGTTCGCCACTCCGGCAAGCGGATTGAGGTCGCCGCGCTCGACATCTCCGGCACGCTCGACCAAGTGCTGGAGCGTGTTAGGTGCCTTGCGGACAAGGTGCGAGCGTTACGCGGCCAAGCCGAGCAAGTGCGTCGCGCCGCGTAGAAGCGAGTGTCACGCTGGAGGATTCTCAGCCCCCGCCGACTAGTAGCAGACGGTAGGCGATGCGGTCGTAGTAGAGGGTGGTGCGGCCCTCGAATCCAGAGTCGGTGCCGACGATGAGCCATAGCCTGCCTTCGCCGTCCGTCTCGACGGTCAGCGCCTGCCCTTCGTTGCCCAGCGTCTTGATGCGGAACTCCGGGCCCGTCACGTCGGGATGAGCGACGTTGCCCATCACGACCATGGCCTCGCCCCCCTGGGATTGATTACCCTTGTCGATGTTCATCCTGAGGTGGCCGATGCTGTCCACCACCGTGGCGGGTTCCACGTCAGAGGCGCCGGCCTTCACGAAGACGCTCTCGCCCGGAGAGCCTCCGATGCCGATCAGACCGGCCCCGACGTTGGTCGCCAGGTCGAGCGATACCTCGACCGTGTATGCCGCGTCCGGCTGCAGGCCGTCGACGCGTCCCGTAAGGAACATGAAGAGGTCGTCGCTGCGGTTGTGCCCCTGTAGGGTAGGCCGCCGGCGAGTTACCCCGTCGTTACCGGAGCACTTTTCCGTCGGCCCCCCTCCGAACCGGACGTGCGGCTTTCACCGCATCCGGCTCTCCAGTGGTCTATGTCCGCGTTAGTTC
>MKWU01002022.1_pt1 | contig 32294 bp, 20 predicted proteins | sample 809101 | NCBI WGS metagenome assembly MKWU01 (sample SAMN05860141, study PRJNA318959) | sponge metagenome | host: Aplysina aerophoba | place: Slovenia: Piran, Adriatic Sea, Gulf of Piran | collected 2013-05-07
GGAGGCGCTGCACCGGCTGTTGACCGAGCGCTTCGGGCGGACCACGCTGGTGACCAACCGGCTGGACTGGAGCGCGGCCGAAGTGGCCACGGCCTACAACGGCCAGCAGCACGTGGAGCGCGTGTTCCGCGGCCTCAAAGGCGGGGACTGGCTGGGCTGGGGGCCGCTGCACCACTGGACCGACAGCAAGATCCGGGTGCATGCGTTTTACTGCCTGTTGGGGGTCTCGCTGATGCAGTACCTGTACCAGCAGGCACAGGCTGCGTGGCCGCTGTTGACCATGGAAGGGCTCAAGCACGAACTGGGGCAGATCCAGCGCATCGACCTGCTGTATCCGCCGCTGGGGGCGAAGGGACCGCCGCGGGTGGCGACCATCACGTCGAAGCAGACATTGACCCAAGCGGCCCTGGTGTCCGAACTGGGATTGGAGAAGCTGCTCAAGACCGACGGTAGGTAATACAGCCAGCCCCCACCTAACTGACTCTGAGCCAGTACGTTACAACTATTTTCCCTTCAACCTCAGTAAACTACCGCTAGCATCTCCCGCAATCTGGCGACTCAGGGTCGAACACTGGCGTGCGGTCGCTAGCGGTCCCCGCTGCAATCAAGCGGGAATCCTCTCAGGCTCGGACGGGTTGCGCTCTCTCTGTCGTTCGGGGCGTGCATTCCCTGACGATCCCATCGACCGTTGGAGGAGAGGAACTCGATGGCAGCCGGCGTTCGACGGGTCTCTGAGGTCGCTCGGTCCTGATCATGATCTCCGTCCCCCGCGGGTCAATCACCGACTTCCATCCCGTCGGCCACGGGCTGCACCCGTCACCCCGAGCGAACAAGGGTCTGAGCAACCAGCCTTGGTCGGTGAGCAACCTGTGATGCCTGGGATTGTCTTGAGACACAGGCAGCAGCGATACCGCTGGGGGGCCGGTTGAATGCCTGCGCCCGAAGCAGCAACGGTCGATGGCGCAGTATTGACACGTCATGTCCTTGACCCTTCCAGTCTCGGCAACTCGTCGTTCTGTTCTTGGTGTCCGCCATTCCGGCAAGACCCCCATGTACGACGGACGAGTCGCGTACAGGGGTCGACGGGGAGCGGCTACCACCAAGAAAACAGGAATGGCAAACCTCGGACAGTTATGCCCGATCGGCTGCAGGTAACACTCGGCGGGGCCATCACTTTGAACATTGGAACAGGCATGTCTAGCCTGTCACCTGCTGCGTGATGTCGGTCTTGTTCTTCCTTGCTTAGGGCAGAATCAGCGGGAATTCTTCGACTCACTGACCCCGCAGGGAACATGAGGAAAGTAAGGTGTTGCAAAGATCTAGTAATGATGCTCCAACCATCACCGGACGCGCCATCACTCTTACATTGCTCTTACGCTGTATGCGATGATGGATGCGCAACATTGTCCCGGCGCGTGATGCAAGTTCCGCCAAGCCAGCAGAACGTGCATCTCGGGTGGTGGGTGGCCACAAGACGCAATATCTCGGGGTCGGGCATTGGTTGCAGAGAGGTATTGAGGAAATGAAGAAAACTATTCCACTATTGACTGTGATCGCAGGACTGTGCCTTGGCTTGCCAGGCATGTTCGCCCAGGTGGAAACCGCACGGATCACTGGCACAGTGAGTGATGCGACGGGAGCTGTGGTCCCCGCAGTGAACGTCTTTGTCACTCACATTCAGACGAACCGCCAATTTGCGACTCAGACCAACGAGGAAGGGCGCTACGTCGCTCCTAACCTCCAGCTTGGAGACTACGAAGTCGCTGTAGAAGCCGAAGGATTCAAGCGAACAGTCCGATCAGGGATCAGCCTTGAGGTCCGCGAAGTGGCCGTCGTGGACGTCGCGCTGGAAGTTGGCCAGGTGACTGAAAGCGTTGCGGTCCTTGCGGACGCACCCCTGTTGACCACCGTCGAGGCGGCGCAGGGCGAAGTGATCAGCAACAAGCAGATCGTGGACTTCCCGCTCAACGGCCGGAGCTACATCAAGCTCGCCCTGCTCTCAACCGGGGCGATGATGACTGAGACCGGTCGGCGAGCTTCCTTCAGCGCTTCGGGCATACGGCCCAGCCAGAACAACGTCATGCTCGATGGCATCGACAACAACAACTTGCAGAGCGCCACCCATGCTCGACGGTCGGATGCCAGTGCGATCTCCATTGATGCCGTGCAGGAATTCAAGGTGGAGACAAACGCCTTCTCCGCGGAGTACGGCAAGTCAGCCGGGGGCGTGGTGAACGTGGTGATGAAGTCCGGGACCAACCAACTCCATGGCACTGTCTTCGGGTTCTTGCGCAACGAGGTCTTCGATGCCAAGAACTTCTTCGACGATCCCGACTCGCCCCGTCCACCATACAAGAGGAGCCAGTTCGGCTTCTCGGCAGGAGGCCCCATCGTGCGGAACAGGACGTTCATCTTTGGGGACTACGAAGCCACTCGGGTCCGCGAGTCGCGCACGGTGAACAATACGATTCCCACGGTCCTCATGCGCCAGGGGGACTTCGGCGAGATCGGGAACGCGATTTACGACCCGAACAGCCTCCAGGAGATTGGTGGTACCTTCGTTCGGGCCCCATACGCAGGCAACATCATTCCCCTGACGTCCATGGATCCCGTATCCGTGCAGGCGAAGGATTGGTATCCGGATCCCAACAAGCCGGGTTTGACCCAGAACTATCTGTTCAACCCCCCCAACAAAGAGGACCGGGACCGCGGCGACGTCAAGGTAGACCATGTCTTCTCTGCGTCCGACAACATCTTCTATCGGTATAGCCACGACAAGCGGTTCATACCCGCCTCACCCAGCCTGCCGCCTCCAGCGATCGGCGGTGCCGGCAATACCGGCGGTAGCTTTACCCATGAAGGACAGAACATGGGATTGGCCTGGAATCATATCTTCACGCCGACGATCCTCACGTCCACACGCCTGGGCTGGAACAATACGGACACGCAGCTCGCTCCGCTCGTTGACTACAACGCCAACGCCCAACTGGGAATCATGGGGGTCGACCAGGAGCAGCCGGGGGCGCCGCTCTTCAATATCTCCGGCGTCACCAACCTGGGAATCGGATCGAACGTGCCCAACGACGCGAACGCCCAGACCCGCCAGTTCAAGAACGATACGACCTTCATCCGTGACCGTCACACCATCAAGATCGGGGCGGATCTGATGTGGCTGCAGAACTACCTGAAGAACCCGAAGGAGAGACTCGGCCTGTTCTTCTTCAACGGCAACTATACGCGAAACCCGGACGGAAACGACGGCGGCGATCCGTTCGCCCACTTCCTCACGGGGATTCCGCACCAGAGCCGCGTGGCTCGAGGCGTGTACATGGCATTGCGCGGGCAGTTTCACCAGTTCTACGTGCAAGACGAATGGAAAGCGACGGACAAGCTGACCATCAATCTGGGTGTCCGCTATCAAGTTTTCCTCCCGTGGGTCGAGAAGTCGCGGAACGGCTGGGTCAACTTCGACATCGAAGCGAATCCCGAGAATCCTCCCCTCGTGCTTGCGGTTCCCGGAGGAAGCCGGCTGGAACGGTCCCACGTCGAAACGGATCGTACGAACTTCGGCCCGCGGGTGGGCTTCGCCTACCAGGTCCGTCCCGGGACGGTCGTCCGGGCCGGCTACGGGATCTTCCACGGCACATGGGATCCGCCCGGCGGAGGCAAGCTGATGCAGAGCAATCCGCCCTTCGAAGTGCGGAATTGGAGCAGCACCGACAACATCCATCCCGACATTCGCCTGAGAACCGGAATCAACAACTCCCCAGTGAGTGACAGTTTCGACCCGAGTGCGGCATCGAACATGTCCGTCACCAACTATCAGAGGGACCGGTCCTGGCCGTACTCCCAGCAGTGGAACTTCAACATCCAGCAATCCTTGGGCGGCGACTGGATGCTGGAAGCCGGCTACTTCGCTTCGAAGACGACCCACGCTGTCCGCAAGTACGACATGAACTTCTCTCCGCCCGGGCCCGGCAATCTCAACAGGAAGCGCCGCTGGAAGTCGATCGTGTGGCCGGGATCGGACATCGTCATCTCGCCCTTGGCCCAAGTGTTCCGCCACCAGTTTGACGGAGCTGCGAATTTCCACTCGGCTCAGTTGAAGGTCAAGAAGCGCTTTTCCAACGGGCTGAACGTGCTGGGATCCTACACCTTCTCCAAGAATATCGATGATTTTTGCCCGGAGGGGGGCGGCGGCGCGACTGGAGGTTGCGGCGAGCCGCAGGATACAACCAACTTCAGGTTGAACAAGGCGCTCAGCAGCCTGCACATCCAGCACCAGTTCGTGGGCAGCGTTATCTACGACTTGCCCTTCGGTCAAGGACGGCGCTGGGGCTCTCGCTGGAGCGGCGTCCAGGACAGTATCCTCGGAGGCTGGACGCTGGCGAGCATCACGACCCTCAGAAGCGGTCTGCCCTTCAGCGCCACCGTTCGCGGCAACCCTGCCAACACCAACACCACGGACCGGCCGAACCTGCTCGGCGAACCGAATCTTCCTGCGGGTCAGCGGACGCTCGATCGCTGGTTCGACACGGACATGCTCGCGCCCAACGAGCAGTACCAGTTTGGCAACGCCGCACGGAACATCCTGTTCTCGCCGGACAGGAGGAACTGGGACTTCGCTGTGTACAAGCGCTTCTCGCTTACCGAGTCCATGGCAATGCAGCTCCGGTTCGAGGCATTCAACTTCACCAACACGCCCCAGTTCGGTAATCCGAACGCCGAGGTCGGCAACCGAAACTTCGGACGGATCACCGGCGCTGGCGGCCAGCGGAACATCCAGTTCGGCCTGAAGTTCATATTCTGACGGGTCGGCCCCCGGGGACTCCGGCACCGACTCAGGATGCCGCGGGAAGAGAGCTTGGTGCCACGCCGCGGGGGCCCACGGATGCCCCCTCACGAGCCAGTCCGAAGCCGCGCCTAGCGCGGTTGCTCGCCGGGCGCGTACGGCTTGGCACGGCTGGGACAGTTGCCGGATCGGACCTGGGGAAGCGGCAGCACTCTGCGCCCCGGTGCCAGGCAACGTTGAATCGGATGCCCGGATTCGATCCAGACCCCTGACGCGCTTTCCAAGGTGTCAATAGGGTATAGTGCGATCGATCCAAGGAAGAGGCTAGCTTGACCAGGGTCGATCCGCAACGTGCAACCCACCGGCCTCCAGCCGAGAGCTTCGTTGGGATTCACCCGGACCCCCTGAGTCAAGCCCGAATTGCTGAGGCCGAACGGGTCGCCAGCAAGCAGGTCGTTCAGGTATAGGAGGAACACATGACATCGATTACCCGCAGGCAAGCCATAGGCGCCACATTGACAGGGCTGTCCGTCGGGGCTGCCGCCCGCGCGCAAAGCCAGCTCGGAGCAGCCATCATCGGGACGGCACACTCCCACGCGCTCGGCCACCTGGAGTCGATCCGGGAGTCCAACAACTATCACTTCGTGGCGGCGGCAGAGCCGGACCCGCAACTCCTCGACCGGGCGCGGTCAAGTCCGAGATGGCAGGGAGTTCGATGGACGTCCGTGGACGACATCCTCACGGACGACTCGATCGATGTGGTGTGTGTCGAGACCGACCCGCTCGACGCCCTCTCCTACTCGCTCGCATGTGTCCGCGCAGGAAAGCACACGAAAATCGACAAGCCTCCAGGGGTGAACCTGGGTCTTCTGCAGCGGATTTACCGCGAGGCCCAAGACCGGGGCGTGGTTGTTCAGATCGGGTATGTCTATCGCTACAATCCGGCGTTCCGCTTGGCCCGCCGAGCGCTCGACGAGGGCTGGCTCGGACCGATTCGCTCGGTGGTCTGCCAGATGAACGACATGCAGTCGCCGGAAGGCCGGCGGCGTCTCGACCAGTACGCCGGCGGCCAAATGTATGAAATCTGCTGTCACATGATTGATGCCCTGATCTGGTTGATGGGCGAGCCTGCGCGCGTGAGTCCGGTGCTCCGCCGGACCAACCAAGGGCAAGATCAACTGGAGGACGATGTGCTCGCGACATTCGAGTTCGAACCAGCAGTTGCAACGGTGAAGAGCCACACGCGCGACGGCGAGCGCTATTTCTACATCTTTGGTGAACGCGGATCAATTCAAATCGATGACCCGGACCGGCCCGAAGTGCGGCTGACCCTGAGCGAATCACATGGGGACTTCGTCGCCGGGACGCGCGATGTCGCGGTGGGCCCGTCCCCACGGTACCTACCCGACTTTGATGACCTGGCAGGTGCGATTCGAGAGGGACGATGGGTCGAGTATTTCACGCCGGAACACGACCTCGCCGTACAACGGGCGCTGCTGCAGTCCTGCGGAATGGGAGTGTAGGCAACTGGAGTCCGGGTCGGCACGTGCGACCACAACTCAGTTCGTGATGTCCGTTAGGTTCTGCTCCCGGGGCTCCGCTGAGCAGCTCGTCACGGGTGTGCGTGTCTCTTCTTGCCGACCAGCGGAGTGTCGAGATCAGCCCGCGCTTCATTGTTGCGTTCGGAGATTTCCGGGATGGTGTTCGCAGCGTCAACGACGACCCTGAACCGCCCGCGAGGGGATTCCGGAATGAAGGGGAAACCAACGCGGACGGTGGCCGGAACCAGCGCGTCCGGTGCCTGAACTCGAGGGACAAGTTGTCTGCCGACGACCCGATCAGCTTCATAGAGGGCCACTTCCAACGACCTTGCGGGCAACGCGCCGATGTTGTGCACGGTCACGTCGACACGGCGGTACTCGGGAATGAACTGAATGTCGTTCGGGGACACGGCCAGGTCGGATGCCAGCGAGCGATTCGACTCTCCGGATTCCCAACGGACCCGGACCACCGTGCCCTGTCTGGGCGGCAGTTCGACGGCGAAGCCCAGGCCGCGGTGAGCCAGTTGGCGAGACTGCCCGCGCGTGACCGATTCAAGATGGCCGTCGGCATTCCGGTCCGGCCCGGATTCAACTCTGTAGACCGGTCCGACATCCAAGAGCCAGGGCACGATCTCCACCGTCTCTGTTTCGTGGGAGAAGCTGTATAGCGCGACACGGAGGGACCGCGCATCGGCCGACAGCAGGGCCGCAGCGAAGTTCCGGCCGAGCCCAACGTACGTCACCAAGGGCCGGTTCCCGAGTGTGCCCAAACCAGTCAGTGCGCGCACCGCGTTACCGAGACCGGGAAAGTACACCCTGTCTGTCGCGATCATCTCGGTCGTCACGTGCGGCCACCTGCGTCGGGCATACTCGTTTTCCTCGGCTGCCAGCTCTGCCGCCTCCGCAAGGGTCCGGATAGGTGACCCTTCCGAGCCTCCCGCAGGAAACAGGACATGCTGCATTCGCTCCCAGGCCTCTGGCCAGGACGCGAGCTTCGCAGCCACCCAAGCCGCACTCCCTTCGGGGAGGCCCTTCCAAAGGTCAGGATGCGGCGGACCGCGGCGGCTCAGGAGGGGCGACGCCCTCAAGGTCTCGGGAAGATGCCGGCGCACGAATTCTGCCTCAAGCTCCATGGGCTCCAGATACTTGCGGTCTCCGCTGGCGCGAAAAGCCGTGAGCAGCAGGTCGACAATCGAGTCGTGATAGGAGCCGACCCCTCCCCAGTCGTAGTTGACCGTGCCACGCGGATGAACGGCTTGGAACCAGGAAGGCGAGTCAGCGCCTCCAATCGTGCCGTCGGCAAAGGAGATTTCCTGCGGAATCACTCCGCGAGGCTTACCTCGGTCCGTAGACATGGATACAGCCAGCCACGTATCGGCCCACCTCACAAACAAACGCTCAATTGCCGGTAGCGAGTTGTACCGCAAGACACTCAGGGCGGGCAAAGCCGGGCGATAATTGATGCGTGAATCATTGGCTCTGCTCCCACTCCCAACGCCAGATGCACCCAGAAAATTCGAGCGCATCAGGAACCAACCTCGCACATTGACGTCCATCCACAAGTCCCGCATGAGCTTCGCCGTCTTGAGCGCTCGTTCGATGTAGACGGGGTTGCCGAAGTCGGATTGGATCATTGCGGACAGCGTGTCGGCCGTCCATTCGCCAGAATGCTCCGTGTCCCCGACCTCGGCGAAGTACCCTCCCTCAGTGTCAATGGACCCGCTGAACCACGCACCGTCCGCCAGTGCGCGGATTCCGTCCATCACGAGCGGGCTTGCATCGGGACTCGCTCCAACGAACGCGGCGAAGCTTCGCAGGATCTCGACATCGTCGCCCCACCCTCCTCCGAGCGAGCCGTCGCCCTGTTGTCGATTCTTCATCCACCATTCAGCCAGGTCGAGTTCGCGGTTGTAGGCTTCAAGAATTTCCCCCGCCCAGGCCGGTGCGCCCTCGCGCCGGCTTCGGTAATCGACGAATTGCCAGTCGGGAAACTCGTCCGACCACTTCTCGTGCAGGTACCAGTCGATGTAACGGCTACGCACCCCTCGAGACTCAAGCTCCTCGAAAATCTGCTTCCCGACGTGCGAAGCGAATGCCCAGCGGTGGGGATCCACCATCGAAAGTGCCCGGGCCGCGTAGATCTTGCCTTTTGGGTACAGGGGATCGCCAGGCTCGAACGAGTCGACCTCCCCGGTTATGAGCAACAGTTCGGTGTACACGCGTTGGCGCTCACTGGCGTGATCGAAGCGGTGTATGGCCGTCGATAGCCGACGCGCCTGCTCGAGGTATTCCCCGATCCGGGGATCCGGAGTGGGCAGCCGGGCCAATGCCTCGAGCAACTCAATCGCATCCGGCAACAGACGACGCTCATGCTCGTGGTCGGCCGCCCCAGCCAGCCAGAGAAGGCCAAGCGCCAGAGCGAAGTCGTCGTCCACCGATCGGAAGGCGGTTTCTGCCTCCGCGTATCGCCGGGCCTGGAAGAGTTCCGCACCCGACCGCAGATTGACGTCTGCAAGGTTCGCTCTCAAGAGTCCATCCGCCAGATCCAACGGCGGGCTCCGGTATCGGGAGACCTGGACCGCTGCCAGCGCGTTCTCGGTAAACGGGCAGCCAATGTCCGCATAGACCCAGACACCCCCTCCCGGAGTGCCGCGTCGCGGGTCGGGTCGCCCCCACGCATCCAGTTCAGGGCTAGCGGGCTTGCGGTTCCGGGTGGGTATGCCCGCCAAGTAGCTGACCGGGGCCGGCCTATGGAACTCCCGGACAAATTCTTCGCGAAACCCCGAATCATCTCCACGGACCCGGATGCGCAAGATTCCCCCACGAACCTCAACATTTCGACGGACGACGCGCGGGAAACCGTACAGGAAATCCGGGACGCCGCGAACAGCGAAGTGCCTGGCATGAACATCTGACGCCACCGGCGTGCCATTGAACTCGACTTGCATGGAGCAGGCCGGCCGATCCAGGCGGCCAAGGACTAGTCTGACCCGGTAGACGTCATCCGGAAGGTCGACGCGAAGGACCAGGTCCTCAGTTGAAGCGACGCCGTCCCTCGTCAGATCGTTATGTTCCTTGTGGACCAGGAAGTCCCCCGGAACGAGCTGACTACTTGGCCCGAGCCAAGCCGGATTGCTGGGTGGCTGCGCCACATCGTATGCGTTCTGAACGGAACTCTCCCAGCCATAGCCCCGATCGGCGGAGTAGGCCTCTCCGGCACCAAGGTGCAGATACCCATCCGCGACTGCGGATCCGTCAGGCCCCATGTCAAGACGCAGGACCGGATCGTCCGCACCGGTCACCACGACGGGCATCCCGACACACTGTGCGAGCAGAACGAGAATCGTGGATCCCCACCGTACGTTCCATGCATCGTTGGGTCGCTTCGCAATCAAGGGTCGCATTTCACCACCTCAGTGAGGATCTCCCAATTTCGCGAGAATTGCAAGATGAGGCTCTCCTTGGGTGTGCTCCTCTGACATGAGCCCGTCGATTCGACCGATGAACGGTAGTTCTCCCAGGATCCGCGGTGGGCGCCCGGACAGCAATTGGCTGGTTCGAGTGGGTTCTGCCGGTAGCCGAGTTGACTCACCAGCTGCGGCGTCCAGCCGGGCTGTCGTTGTCAGATTGTTGCCGAACGGCCCCGGGGCTCCTGTTGGTCGCCTGCAAGCCCCAACTCCACTGCCAGCCGCTTGACTTCTCCGACCCCCTCGGCCATCATGGTGCCGCCCTTGAGGGAGTTGCCGTACCTACCGCATCCCTACCCGTCCACTAATTCGTAGCCACCCCACCCCCGCGTGCGCCGACTGCTGCTGAAACAGCTCGTAGATGTCGCTCTCGCGGTCGCCCACCACCATCCGCGTCTGCAGATTCAGCCGTCCCAGCTGCCGGCCCTGCTCCAAGCCCCGCAGCCAGTGCCGACGCTCCAAGGGCTCGTAACGGAACCGTCGCAGGCTCTGCTCAATGTGCCGGTACAGCGCATCGCCGTCCGGGAATCCGACTTCCACTTCGGCGCTGCAAGCCAAGAACCGCTAAACTTGTTCCGGGTTCGTCGTAGTGTGTACAATCAGGCCAGAGAGTGAATGGCTGGACTCGCGACAAGAGCGCTTCCAATGGTAGGCCTACTCTGGTGGATTCCCGACAAGCAGATAGCTTCTTGATGCTGGGATGATCGAACATGGCAGCCGCACCGTCAGCATACGTTGATGGATACTCAAGGGCACATGCCATCGACAGGCAAGCTGCGAAGGACTATATCCGGCACACCACAATTGGCGATCCGTTAATGGACGCGGCAGTGAAGGATCTCGCGTCGGTGCCGCGAAGTCACGCATCGCGGTTCATCGAGGCCGGAATGGACCAGGACGAGGAGATCCTTCGCGATGCGCCGCAGTCACTGCGCAACGTCTTTGATGAACCCGAGCCGCCCTGGCTCGACCACTCGGCCTTCGTTCCGGGCATCCAAGCCTTCCAGGCCAATGTCGTCAAAGTCTTCGCTGCATTCGTTGCTGGCACGCTGATCGACGGCTTCTCGACGCTGATTAGCGAGTCCTTCGTGCAGACGGGGCGAATCTTCGATAATGGCGTAAAGCGGCTCAGGCAGAACAACCGCCACCAAGTGGAGATTTTCTGGCCGGGAGGGCTCCAACGATTCGGTGACGGGTGGAAGCTGTCTGTCCGGATCCGGTTCGTCCATGCACAGATCCGGCATCTGTTGAGCCAGTCCGCGGAATGGGATCATGAGGCCTACGGGACACCGATCAGTGCCGCGCACATGGGTTTTTCGCTGAGCTGTTTCTCCGCACGGACCCTGAAGCACTCATCGGCCCTGGGTGCCGTGTATTCCATGGAGGAGCGGGAGAGCTTTTGCGCTGTTTGGCGCTACGCCGGACATCTCATGGGCGTTCCCGACGCAATGCTCTACACAGACGAACGGGATGCGCTGAGGCTGTATGCCGTTGGGGCTGCCTGTGAGCCACCGCCCACCGAAAACGCGATTCTCATGGCGAATGCGCTGATCAATTCCGCGCCCTTGGTCGCGGGAATCACGGACAAGACCGAAAGGGCGACACTGGTCAACGACACGATCTATCCAGTCTCCCGCTTTCTTATCGGCGATGACATGGCGGACAAGCTGAGGCTCCCGAAGAGTGGACCGCTCAAGAAACATGGCGCGCTACTCCGGTTCCGCCTGAACAACTCGCTCGGGCGTTTTCTGGAGCGGGTGACCGGAAGAGGCGGATCCTCTCTGACGACCGCTTTCGGTGCATCCCTGTACGAGAATGCGGGTCTGCGCTACGACATGCCCGACCATGCGCGCGCCGAAGAATCTTCAAGCTGGTGACCCCTTGGCTCAAAATGAGCACAGATCGAGTCGCCCGAGGGGGTCTCACCCTCAGGCGCTCTCAGGTAGGGTCGATGAGAGGCGCGCCTGCCGTAGCGCGAGGGAGTAGCAGTTCGCCGACCGCTTTCGCGTGCCGCCTGCGCGGACTGCCGGTGCCTCAGTCTCACGCCTGGCCACGGTTCCTCCCCCCGCCGCGTTAAACCCGGCGTGCCGCATTCCGGCACCTGATGTGGTTGGCGACATCAGGTAGCAACGAGTTTCAACCTGAAAAATCCTGAGAGCCTCCTCCTCGTTGCGAAACAGGATCGTCTCGGGAACGCCCCAACATCAGTCTGGGTCCGGGCAGGCAATCATTCACTAGCGAGGTTTCTTCGGAAGCTCTTCCAAGCCAGCCAGACCGCCATGAAGCTCTCGCACCATTCATCTGTGTATTTGGCACAGAGCTTCGCCATGAGCTGCAGCAGGGTCGCTGAGAACGCCGTGATTGAGTAGCCTACATGAGCGGAACTCAGCGTTGTGCCCCATGACGCTTCGTCCCGTTCACCGGAGTGCTCTAGCAGCCGCCTCACTCGGGCGTGGATCAGGCGGACACGGACAGACAGTGTCCATCCGTCCCCGCTTCGCTGCAATCGTCCAGGGATGAAGATCTCCACTATGTGGCGATTGTCTTGCTTGAGGCGTCTGACCCCAGATTCGTGCAACCGCCCTGTGATAAGGAGAGAATTGGCAATGTTGGTTGAGAATCCCTCAATCAAGGTTCAGCTACGAACGCCGCCAGCACCAACTTGGAATTGCGGTGCAACGTGGGTATTCCAGGAGTGAACGCCGAAAAATCGCCCCACGAAGGTACCGTCTCCAACCCTTCGAGAAAGTCTCGCAGCAATTGTGGCGCTCCAGCCAATTCATCCTCATCTTGATCCATTGCGGCGGACACGAATCGACCGACGTCTGTCGGCGCAAAGTACAAGCATCGCGAATTCGTCATGGGAAACCACAGAACGGGAAGGATCTTCGAAGTCCGAACTCACAATCGATACAGTGCCCCAGCCACTGCTCAAAGCCATGCGTTCAAGAGCCATGGTCGCAATCCCGGCGGAGCTGCCCATACAACAACCAATTCGCAGCGATTCGGCAGTCATCCAGGATCAAGTACAGGGACGGCACTAAGATCAAAGTTACAAGCGTGGCGAATAGCACTCCGTAGGCCAGCGCGACAGCCATCGGTATGAGGAATTGCGCTTGAATGTCGCTCTCGAACATCAGGGGTGAGACCCCGGCTGTCGTCGTCAGGGACGTTAGAATGATCGCGCGGAAACGTGACTCGCCCGCGAGCCGCACTGCTTCCAGGCGCGAATCTGTCCGCTTGGCATGATCCTGGACGAAGCTCACCATGACTAACGAGTCGTTGACAACCACTCCGGCAAGCGCTACCACACCGCACGTGGAAATAAAGGTGAGGGGAATTCCCATGATCGCGTGGCCCCATACAGCGCCCACGGCTCCGAACGGTACTGCCGACAGGACGATCAATGGTGCCAGATAGCTCTTCAGCGGAACGGCAAGTGTGGCGAACATCACGAACAGTGCAATTGCCAATGCAATCGAGAGCGCCTGCAACGCCTCGGCCATCTCGGCTTGATCACCGAGAAACGCATACCTCACCGAGCCGTGTTTCTCGATCAGACCCGGAAGAAAACCCCTTTCGAGGTCAGCCAGCACCTGCTGGCTTGTCGTGATCGAGGTATCAACTGCCGCCAATACGTTGATCGAGCGGTTCCTGTCCACGCGAGTGATCGACGCTGGTCCCCTCCCGAGTTCTGCGTGCGCCACGGTAGAGAACGGAACCTCGGTACCATCTGGTGTTCGAAAGCGCATGCGTTCGAGGTCCCCGATCGAACGCCGCTCCGATTCGGGGTACCGCACCATCACGCGAACGTCATCCCGGCCTCGCTGGATGCGCTGCACCTCCTCCCCCAAGAACCCCTGGCGCACTTGACGACCGATATCTTCGAGCGTCACGCCCATGGCCTCCCCCTCCGGTGCGAGCGTCAGCTGGATTTCAGGCTTGCCGCCCCTGTAGGTGTCGGTGATTTCGAGCACGCCAGGGTACTGCCCAAGCCGTGCCTTCGTGTTGCTTGCAACTGCCCGGACTTCGTCGAGGTCCGCTCCACTGAACTGGATGTCAATAGCCTTTCCTCCGCCGAAAAGTGCGTGGGTGACAGTAACTTCGCTCGCCTCCGGTATCTGTCCAATCTTTTCTCGGAGTCGACGGGCGACCTCCTCCGCGCTGATGGATCGTGTCTCGGCCTGGACCAGCTCGATGTTCACTTCCGCCAGATGATCTCCTCTAGGCGGGTTGATCCTTGCCGTGGGGCCACCCAGCACGAGCTGATACGGTTGCTCGCCAATCGAACTGAGTACGTGCCGGAATCGATCTCTGCCGTCTTCTTCCAATAGCTCGTCGCGCAGTGCGAACGCGGCTCGCTCGACTCGTGCAACGGCCTCTCGCGTTGAATCGACCGGGGACTCCTCGGGCATGGTCACGAAGGTCACCACCCTGTCGGACTCGTCCGTCGGTAACAGGATCACCTTGATGTGTCCGCTACCGACAAAACCTGCCGTGACCAACATACAGGCCAGAGCGATCGCCAGGGTCAGGTACCTCCAATCCAATGCGGCCCGCAGGAGGGGCTTGTAGACTCGTTTGCAGATCCAGTCCAGGGACCCTGAGAATTTGTCGCTGATGCGGCCCCACGCACGCGCGACAAGTCCTTCCGCGGCGTCATTCGGCCGCCATCCATGCGCCAAGTGGCCTGGCAGGATGAGGGTCGATTCCGTTAACGAAAAGAAGAGAGTCGGTATCACTATCAGGGGAATCACCACCATCAGCTTCCCTTGAAAACCCGGGACGAAAAACATGGGCGAGAAGGAGACCATCGTCGTCAGGACACCGAACACGACGGGTACGCAGACCTCCCTCGTTCCCTCGATCGCGCCCGCCAGGCCCTGGTTCAACGTGCGCTGCTTGTTGTCGATGTTCTCTGCCACGACGATCGCGTCGTCCACAACGATGCCCAACACCAAGATGAACGCGAGAAGCGAGATCATGTTGATCGTCACATCCATCACTGGCATCAGCGCGAATACGCCGAGGAAGGAGATCGGTATTCCGATCGCCACCCAGAATGCAAGCCGAAGACGCAGGAACAGAGCCAGGACCAGGAAGACTAGCGCGAGCCCTGAGAGCCCGTTTTCGACGAGTAACCGCGTTCGGCTCCGCAACGTATGCGCCCAGTCTTGCCAAGTGTTGATTTCGATGCCGTCGGGCAATTCCGCCGATGATTCCTCAACATAGGCGTACACGGCATCCGCGATCTCGGTCGCGCTCTCGTCGCCGACCCGGTACACATTGAGGGCGACCGCCGGGATGCCATCGAACGCGGATTCGCTGGCCCCGCTCTCGAAACCGTCCACGACCTTTGCGACGTCCCCGAGATGAATCTGGGTGCCATCCGGACGCCTCACCAAGGGCAGCGCTTCGAACTGGGTGTCCGAATATGCTCGTCCGCTTGTCCGAAGCAAGACCTCGCCACCCGGGGTCCTGACAGAGCCGCCCGGCAAGTCGACCGATGACCTTCGCACAGCGCTTGCGATGTCGTCGAAGCTGAGGTTCCACCTTCGCATCGCCTCTTCTGACACTTCGATCGAGATTTCGTAAGGCGGAATGTTCGCCATCTCGACCTGAGAAATCTCAGGAAGCGCTGTAAGATCGGCCCGCGCCTTCTCCCCGATTCTCTTGAGAGTGGAGAGGTCAGCTATTCCAGATACAACAATTCCGATGACTTCGACGCGCAGCGGGATGGAACGGACAAGCGGTTTCCCGGCGTCCTCGGGGAACGCCTCAATTCCGTCGACGCTGGACTGAACTTCCTCGCGGATCGTTTGCACGTCGTAGCCGGCGCGAACCTCAATCGCTACCACGCCGACGCTCTCGCTGGCCGTGGACGTGACCTTGTTGACTCCGTCGATACCCTGAATCGCTTCCTCGACCAGAACGCAAATTGACTCCTCCACCTCCGGGGGGGCAGCACCTCGATAGGGAACCGTTACCGTGACCACGTCAAGCGTGACATCCGGGAACAGAGTCGAATTGAGCCCAGCGAGCGAGAGTCCTCCGGCCACCACAATGCCAAAGAGCAGCAGGTTGCCTACGACGCCGTTTCTTGCAAACCATGCGATTGGGCCGTTCACAGGATTCCTCCGGATACCGGTGCGTCAACAGTCCTCGTGCTAGGTCCTTTGCTTGGGAACAGCAAGCGACTGGCAGGCCGGATCGTTTCCAGTTCGACCACTATCTTTGCTTGACGGCGGGGCACGGCGGTGACGCACCGCACCGCCTGACCTTGCCCTAGGCCCGAGCCGCGAAACCTCTGGACAAGCAATCGATTCCCTCCACCCGGGCATGCCGCCCTGAACTCATCGACATGAGAGGCGGCACTATACCCTTTTCTTCGTCCCGCCATCGGCTCAATGCGACGCTGCAAGGAGCGTGACGGCGTAGGTTGTCGACAGCGGACTGCGCACTCAGCTAGAAGAGCGTGACCGGCACCAACCCTCAGAACTGTCCCCCAAGACAAGAGCGCGCGGTGCCCTCCGTTCAAGCCGCTTGCGCGAGAGATTCGAACCCTAGCAATCGATTCGTTCCACACGCGCTTGGCGCAATGTCGCTCGCTGCCAGCCAACGGGCGTCATCATAGCGTAGCGCAGACCCGATTCGGGATTGGTTGACTACCGAGAATGGGGTGCCCCGAGAGTCCCAAACCGCGCATGCTCGTGGCTCACGGGCAAATCATTCGAGTTGATCCGGTCGCAGGGCGGCGGATCCGGGCCAACGGGTCTCGATTCAAGCCAACGGACGACGAGGGAGTGGCAATCCGGGGTCCTGACTGGATTCAGCTATACTTTCGGTACGATTGAGGTTAAGGATGTACTCGGGTCCCAAGAAATCCGTGCTTCTGCTCAAGCCACGTGGTTTCTGCGCCGGAGTTGTACGGGCGATCGACATCGTGGACCTGGCCCTGCAAGCATTCGGTCCGCCGATCTACGTACGCAAGGAAATCGTCCACAATCGTTTCGTCGTGCGGGATCTCGCGTCGCGAGGCGCGGTCTTTGTCGACTCGGTCGATGACGTACCGGCTGGAGCGCGACTGGTCTACAGCGCTCACGGCGTGGCGCCATCTGTGCGACGGGCAGCGGCCGAGCGAGATCTCCGGGTCATAGACGCCACCTGCCCGCTAGTGACCAAAGTCCACCTTGAGGCAATCAAGTTCGCCAAGTCACACGGCACGATCCTGCTGATCGGCCACCGTGACCACGACGAAGTGATCGGGACTGTTGGGGAAGCCCCCGAGCAGACAATCATCGTCTCATCGCCAGAAGAGGCAGAGTCCGTACAGGTGCCCGAAGGCAACGTAGCGTACCTTACGCAAACCACGCTCAGTTTGGACGAGGCCCAGTCGATCATTGACGTGCTGAGACGGCGCTTTCCCCACATCCTGGCACCTCCAGCCAAGGATATCTGCTATGCCACCGAGAACCGTCAAATCGCGGTCAAGCATGTCGCGCAGAAGGCCGACCTACTGCTAGTTGTGGGATCGCAGAACAGCTCCAATTCGCGGCGCATGGTCGAGGTGGGGGCACAGCGTGGCCTGCCTGGCTACCTGATCGACGACGAGACAGACATCGTGCCTTCCTGGTTCGAGAACGCTGAGCGCGTGGCCGTAAGCGCGGGCGCATCCGCACCGGAATCCTTGGTGAGAGTCGTGTTGGACCATCTTTACTCGATGGGATTCCAAGATGTCCAGGAGGTCGAGGCTATTGAAGAAGACGTCCATTTCCCATTGCCTCCGGAGCTGCAGCAAGCGCAGTCGTTGACACAGATCGCAATAGACTCTTGAACCAGCTCACGGTGCGGGCTGGGGGTCGTTGCGAAGGATCATCTCCACGCCCTTTCCACAACGCTTCCTGATGCTTTGGTCCGGGAATCAACCCGGTCAAACAAATTGCCGACCGGCAGTCTGCCCAGAAGGGACCTGCACCAGCACTGCCGGTCCGATCTCTCACGCCGCGAACTACCTCCAGCCAGGCTCGACCGATTCTTGGCCCGCCGATCCAGGCCGCATCGCCAACGACGAGCCGGCCCAGTGAGGGGAAAGAACGAGCTGGTTGCGGCAAGGACGAGCCACCGAAGCTCGCCGCTAACATCATAGGCGTCCGAGATCCGGGCCTCGTCGACGCTGAGGCCTAGTGGGGCCCAGTGTCTTCAACACGAATCCCCCGTGGAAACTCGACTCAGCTCGGATCACAACCATCAGTTGACTCAGCGGCTGAACGCAAATTGCTCGTCAGTGTTGAGATCGCGCGTTCGAAGACCGCGAGCATGCTCGTGCGGTCGGCCGCCTTGGAGTAGCTCCCGTTTCTCGCGTAGAAAGCCCGCTGCGCCTGGAGTTGGGTGATCACCGTTGTAGCGTCGCGATCGGACCAAATCGGCGTGCCTCCAACGAGGACACGAATCGCTGCGGTGTGCGCTACAGATGATCCCCCTGGAAGACTCGACGGGGCTCCGCGACCGCGGCCCGCGATCCAAGCGCTCTCTTCGAACCGGACCGTCGAATCAACGGCGATCTCATGGATGGAACCATCGATTCGAGCTTCCGACGACGACGCCACAACCTCGCCGTTGAGCAATAGTTCCAGCTTGTCAAGCTTGCGCGGACTGCGCATCCGCAGTTTGATCCGGACCTTTCGGTCGCTCTCCGGAGCGACACAGAGCGTCTCGCCAGGCCCAAGACCGTTGGCGTCAAGTTCGATGATCGGACCGCTCGTCACCAAGGTCCGACCGTTCCTGACCGCCCGATTCCACGCCTCGGATCCCGGCACGCCCGATGTCTGCGCGTACATTCTCATCCCTCCGAGCATTGGCTGCCAAGGTTCTCGATACGGGTTGTTCGGCAGGTCCGTGCCGGCCGTGGGCGGCAAGTCGTATCCGCAGTTCATGAGGCGGTACCAATTCTCAAGGGGCCAAAAGCCAAAGTTCGCGATCTCCATGAAGTCCACCACGCCGAGAATCGTATCGGCGAGCACCGTGGGGCTCTGGCTGAGAGTTCCTCCGTGCGCAACTCCGGCCAATCCACCGGAATTCCGAGCCCGGTTGAGCACGTCGAGAAACACGGGGTAGTTGTGCGGTGCGTCAGCCACTCCGGCCATGATCGGAGGAATCACCTCGCCAACACCAAACAGCAAGATGTGGCCCTGGAGCGAATCACGGTATTCCTGTCCGGCAACGATTGTCTTGCCTGAGTACGACCGTTCCCCTTCCCGTCCGTATGCGAATTGCCGAGCCCATACTCCGGGCACCATGCCTCCCTTGAGGACCATGAATTGGGCATGCCAGACATCGTCGCCCGCCATCATCGCCGACCAATCCCGATCGGCATCTGGCTCAATCCGGTCATAGTGGAGGTGCGCGTCAGCCGGGTACCAGCCGTCTTCGCGGAGACGGTTCCACCGCTCCAGCCCCACGGTGAGGTCGACCGGATCGCCCTCGACTCGCGTATCGATCGAAACAGGCAGGTAGTCAAGCCCCTTCGCCACATCAACCCGGAGGTGCTGTGCACCAGCCTTCAGCGGGACCCAAACAGGGCCGGTTCCGCGAGCGTAGTTGAACACTTGAGTCTGACGCTTGGACACATGCACGGAAGCGAACCGCAAACCGTGCGGCCCGAGCCACCGCGGTTCGTGGACCGCCCCGTCCAAGGTCACCGTAAACCGCGCCGCGAGCGGTTCCCCGCTAGCCGCGTCGACCACGTTGAGAATCAGGCGGGGGCTCCAACCGGAGTCGCCCGGAGTCTGGGAGTCCCCGATATCGCTGAAGTGGAGTAACGCCGCCGCAAGCACTGATCCAGCAACGAGGCGGAAGCGCCATGGACGCATAGGGCTTTGGACTGCGGGTCCATTGGACCGATTCAAGGCTACAACCCTCCACGGCCGATAGCCGGAGAGCCACGCCACCGCCGAGAAATATCCAGCCAAGGCCAGCCGCCGAATTCGCCATTGCAAGGCGGCCTTGGCCACCAGCCGCCGCGATCGTTCAGAACGGATCGACCGGGAGTGTACTTGCTTCCCGCTTCTGTTGAACGGCTTCCCTGGAGCGCAACGATGAACCTTGACGAAGCACGAACCCGCGAGTAACTGGAGGCTACCATCCGGACCGCCTCAAGGCGATTGAAGCGTTCGGTCGAAGAAGTCCCTGACTCGTTCCATCAAGGACTCTGGAGTGTCGCCCTCCATGTTTCGGAAGCCGTGGTCGGCATTCTTGACCATGTACAGGTCCGATTCGACGCCCGCTTTCTCAAGAGCGGCATGGAGCAATTCGCTTTGGTTGTATGGGACGGAACCGTCCTTCTCGCCATGCATGTGCAGCATCGGAGGATCGTCGGGAGTGACGTATCGGATCGGATTTGCCCGTTGCGTCTTGTCGGGATTCTCCTGGATCGGCACACCGATGAACAGCGACTCCGGCGAATCGGGCGCGTCGTGGTCGATCCGCCCCGGGAAATCGTTCATGCGGAGGAAGTCCGTAGGGCCGAACCAATTGCAGACTGCGGTCGGCCGGGACGAAACTCCCGCGTTTTCTTCGTGCATGCTGTCCCATTCGGCAACTTCGTGCGCTGTCCCAAGCAGTGCCACCAAATGGCCTCCCGCCGATGAACCCCAGGCACCAAGACGATCCGGATCGAAACCGTACCGAGAGGCGTTGGCGCGCACCCAACGGATCGCAGCCTTGACATCGGCGATCGCGGCTGGGAATTTCGCTTCGCCGCTGAGCCGGTACCCAATTGACACCAGGCCAAGACCGTGGGACAGGATGGGCACTGATCGACGGATCCCGTCCTTGGACCCTCCCCTCCAGCCACCGCCGTGGACCCATACAACGACTGGAATCAACTCAGCAGGCCTAGACTTCGGAGCGTAAACGTCCAGGACGAGGTCACGTCCTTCAATGGACGCGTAAACGATATCCGCATGCTTGACTATGCCGTCGGGAAGGGACTGCTCGCGATCTCGCTCCTGCGCGTATCCGGCAACAAATGCAGCCAGAAACAAACACATTGCAGGAAGGATTCGAGCACGCAGTCGCATGGGATTCGAAGTGAGCTTATCACAAGAGCTCACGGCTCCTGCTTAATGCGATTCCACACTTGCATCCTGCCACTCGCAAGATCCGTGCCGCGGCAAGCCCGGCCGTCCGGGCACCGCGATCGCGAAGTCGGCACTTTGCGCCTAGAATCGCGTCACCCGTGGCTGTCCCACATCCGTCGCCAGCGCCAGGGCATCAAAATTCATCACCATGTGGTCATGCCGGACCTGCCCCAACCGATCGTCATCCCAAAGATTGTCAAACTCGCCCGGGTCGGCCTCCAAGTCAAACAGCTCGCCGAGGCCGTGGCCGTGGTAGATGACCTGCTTGAACCTCTCACTTCGAACCATGGTGCCGAAGCTCTGCACACCGGCCAGGGCCCTGTAGTACTCACTGCGCACGAACTCCCTGTGGCGGTCAGCCGGAGACTTGCCTTCCAAGAGATCTGTAAGCGGCTTACCTTGCATCGACATCGGCACCGTCACGCCAGCTAGCTCCAGCAGCGTCGGCGCGAGATCTGTCAACTCGACCAGCGCCTGGCTACGCAGGCCCTGCCTGAAGCGCCCGGGCCATGAAACCACTAGCGGCACGCGCACCAGACTCTCGTAGAAGCGGCAGCCCTTGAGTAGCAAACCGTGGTCCCCCAGCGTCTCGCCGTGATCACTGGTGAAAATGACAACAGTATTCTCGATCTGACCGCTCTCCTCCAAGGCATCGAGCATGCGCCCGACGTTGTGGTCAATCAATTCGATCATGGCGTAGTACTTTGCCTGGAACGACTTCGCGTCCAGTTCTTCGGGCCGGCGCGGCGTCCGCTGGAAATTCACGTTCTTGAGCCGTTCCTGGGCGGCCAGGTCTGACTCGCGGAAAAGAGGCCCGGGCATGCTCGACTCCGGGTAGTGGTCCAGCCATTCCTGGGGCGGATCGAACGGCGAGTGCGGATCGAAGCAATTCAGGCTGAACAGCCAAGGCTGCTTCCGCTCCTCGCGCATGAAGTCAATCGCGCGGTCGGCACACCAAGTCGTCTGGTGGTATTCGCTGGGAATAAAGCCGAGTTCCTGGTAGATCGAATCGTAGTCCCGGCCCTGCGACTTCAGCCATTCGATGTAAGAGTGTCCCTCCGGCCAATCGTCATGCGGGTGATGGCTCCAATGGAATACCCGGTATCCGTCATCGACCCGCGGCTCGATGCGTCCCTGCGCCCCAGAAAGGTGGAACTTGCCGGCTAGTCCGCAATCGTATCCCGCGTCGGCGAGCAACTTCGTGACAAGCGGCGCCGCGTTGTCCCATCGATCGTTCCCGTTCATGCAGCCGTGCACGGCGGATGGATACATGCCCGTCATGAACCCGGCGCGGCTCGGGGTGCAGATCGGAGATTGGCAGTACGCTTTCTCGAACGCGACCCCGTTAGCCACGAGACGATCAATGTTCGGCGTGCGGATATATTCGTTGCCTAGCGACCGGATGGTGTCCCAACGCTGCTGGTCAGTACAAATCCACAAGATATTTGGGCGCGAATCATCCGCCCGTGCAAGCTGCCCTGCCAGCCCCGACGCCGCCGCGCCCACAAATCCCCGTCGAGTCATTGATGAAGCCATGGCGGCCAGCTTATCGCATACGGCGCAATGATTACTCGCATCGGACGAACAGTCGGCATCGGGCTGCATCCGCCGGGGCCGTGTAACGATTTCGCGTGCTCCGATCAGGTCCGGTGGCGCAGCCAGCCTTCGGCGGGTTCAACAAGGCGGGCCAGAACTCAATCGCTGGTCGAGTGCTTGCGAGACTCACTCATCGCGCGGCCGTGGAGACGCCCGCAGTGCAAACGAGCTGCGGCGCAAGCAGGTCGAAGTCGCCGTCGGCTGAAAGGGCCGGACTGGAAGGGACAATCGTGGGAGCGGCGAGGGTCGCGGGCGTTGCTCGAAGGCACTTGGCGCAAGCGACCAGACTCAATTGACTTTCCTCGGTAAAACGCTAAACTACGGTTCCGCTACGCGCCGTGCTCCGGCGGACTGCTGAATCCTGCGGGCCGTTCCGTAAGCCAAAGAGCGCATTCCGCCTGGACCAGTTGTCGTGCTTGGCGATATCCAAATCGCAATCCGGTCGCTCCGCAAGAATCCCACCTTCCTCGCGCTAGCGGTGTTGATTCTCGCATTGGGAGTGGGCGCCAACACGGCGGTATTCAGTCTCTTCGAAGCGCTCGTACTCCGCAGCCTGCCGGTTGAACAACCGGGTGAACTAGCGGTGCTGGGGCCGGGGGCGCTCGGGATCATCAGCAAGAGCGATTTTCCGCAGGACAGCGTCTTTTCGTTCTCCCAATATCAGGCGTTGAACCGTGACAACAAGGGCGTTCTAGCCGCTGTGGCGGCGGTGCCGACGGTCCAAACAACGGTCTATTGGGGTGATGAGGGAGCCGCCGGCGACCGCTCCCAGCGCGCTTCGTGCACATTGGTCACGGGATCGTACTTTCCTTTGCTGCGCATACGCCCCTACCGCGGCCGCCTGCTCGAGCCAGGCGACGAAACAGTTCCAGAGGCAAACCCCGTTGCCGTGGTGAGCTATGCCTTCTGGGCGGGTCGCTTGGGATCTGCCGCAAACACCGTAGGGTCAACGATTCGGCTCCAGAACGCGCCGTACACAATCGTTGGAATCGCAGACCCGGCGTTCCGCGGCCACGTGATGGAATCCAGAACAGATATTTGGGTCCCGATTTCAATGCAGGCGAGCGTCACGCGCACTCCATCGAAGCTTGAACCGACGACGCCGGCGGAAACCTACTGGCTCAACATCTTGATGCGCATCAAGCCGGGTGTCACGTTCGGGCGGGCGGAGCAAGCAATCAACGCTCGAATGCAGGAGATTTTCCTTGAGCAAGCAGGTCCGGGCATTGCTGACGACCACAGGCAGAATCTCAATGAGATCCAAATTCCGCTGAGCCCCATGGGGCGGGGCCTCTCCCGATTGCGAGCATCAGCCCAGAGGCCGCTTGGCTTGCTTTGGGCCGCAACGGCTCTGGTCTTGCTGATCGCTTGCGGCAATCTTGGAATTCTCGTACTCGCACGGGCCACCGAGCGGCAACACGAATTCGGGGTCCGCGGCGCGCTTGGGGCCGGTCGGTTCGACCTACTACGCCCACTGCTCGCTGAGAGCATCGTACTGGCAGCTTTGGGCACAGCGCTAGGCTACACGTTGGCGCACTGGTTGCTTCCGATCATGCAGCAATCGTTTGAAGCGGTGCGGGGCTCCCAGACGCTGGACGCCCGCCTTGAATGGCCGGAGCTTACGTTCGCATCTGGAATCGGAGTGCTGACTATCTTCCTATTTGGGCTTGCCCCCGCTGCCCGGGCGACCCAGGGAGCCATGGCAGATACCTTGCGGGCTGGAGGCTCTTGGGCGACCGCAGGACGTAGGGCGGCGAGGTCGAGAGCACTGCTCGTTGCTGGTCAGTGTGCGCTGGCACTCGTCCTGTTAACTACAGCAGGGCTGTTCCTGCGAACACTGGCAGAACTCCGGGGCGCGGACCTTGGAGTTGACGCGGAAAACGTGATTGGAATCTCGATTGATCCGCGAGGCGGAGGGTTCCGGCCGGAGAGCCAACCATCGATGCGCCGCCGAATCCTGGAACGAGTCGAGACGCTTCCTGGCGTGCAGGCAGCTGCCTTCACCGGTTCCCTGCCCCTCGAGCGCAACTTCGCAATGAGAACAGTCTCCGTATCGGGCTACACACCAGCCGAGGACGAGGACATGGGCGTCATTCATATTTGGGCCTCTCCGAATTACTTCGATGCACTCGGAATTCAGCTCCTGCAGGGTCGCGTGCCCGGCTACGGTGACCGGGACCAAGTGGTCGTGAACCAGGCGTTCGCCGCCAGGTTTTTCCCAAATGGCTCGGCGTTGGAAGGCGTGCTGGGAGGAAACACTCGGATCGTGGGCGTAGCTGCAGACGTTCGTCACCGCAGCCTGAGAGACGATCCCCCTCCCCTGGTCTACCAATCGACGGCAGACTACAACGGGTTCGTAGAGACACTCGCGGTGCGGACGTCGGGAACCGGGGAGAGCACGGCCAATGCGATCCGCTCGGCGGTACGGGAGATTGTGCCGGGCATGCCGATAGAGCGCAGCCACAAGACAGTTGAATCGTTCTTGGAGCAGACAATCGCACTGGAGTTGATGCTAGCCAGACTGGTAGGTGCATTTGCCGTCGTGGCGCTGATGCTGTCTGCCCTGGGCCTGTTCGCGATTCTCAGCCACATGGTGCGGTCTCGGACGACCGAGATTGGCGTCCGCATGGCGTTCGGCTCGACCGGGAGGCGGGCAAGCGCACTGATTTTCTGTGGTGCCGCGACACCGCTGGCGTGCGGGTCATTGGTGGGCCTGGCTGGTGCCGCAGCCGCTGGACGGCTGGTGTCGGGAATGCTGTATGAAGTGCGGCCCTTCGAATGGGAGGTCGTGACTTGGGCTGGTGTCGCATTGACACTCTTCGCCTTCATGGCCTCCGTCGTGCCCGCTGTACGGGCCTCTCGAATCAGTCCAGCCGAGGCATTGCGGCACGATTGATCACCTTCAGTGAGCAACCGCTTGTGCTTGCATTGAGGCGAGCACATCAGATTGTCGAGAAGTTGCGGAGATGCGCTACAGGCAGTCCATGATGCAACCGCACGCGTGGAACCGCGGTGCAGTACAGAGAGGAATCCTCAGCGTCTCGGACCTGATCCCCAACCTCATGCCGATGGCACCCGCGAGCCTGGAGGCATTCCCTGATCGGCTGGGCACGCGAGGATTTGCCGCACAGGCTGACCGCCAGGCTCGGGCCTTGCCCGAAACGGACGGGGGCTCGTCTCGAATCCCAAGAGTCTTGAATCCTCCACGACGGAGCGCGTGGGAGCCGGACTACACTGAATGCAGCCCCTTATGAGCGCCTTGTCCCGTCATGGTCCGAAACGGCGCACCTCCAAGTGGTCCAGGTTCGCCCTCTGCACGATCCTTTCGGCCGTAGTCCTTGCTTCTCTCGGCGGACAAGAGCCGCTTCCGAGTCCGACCGGATTCATCAACGACTACGTGGGCGTGCTCGATGAACGAGTACGAGCCAATCTCGAGGCGTTGGCACGGGAGTTGCAAGCCAAGACGGGCGCGGAAGTCGCCGTGGCCGTGCTTGAGTCGCTGGGCAACGAATCGCTTGAGGACTACTCGAACCGTGTCGCTGAGCACTGGGGTGTTGGAGATCAAGGTAATCGGGGCGTCCTGCTGCTGCTAGCCGTCGAAGAACGCATGTTGAGGATCGAAGTCGGGTACGGCCTGGAGGGCGTCATTCCGGACGGTGCCGCTGGCGAAATCCGGGACGGCATGACTCCCTATCTGCGGCGAAACAACTACAACGGTGCCATCGCATTTGGCGTGACTACAATTGCCACCGCCGTTGCCAGGGATTCGGGCGTCACGCTTTCCGGCCAACCTGCGCGCCCCTCCGGCTCGGGGCGACAGCGGGACCGCGGCTCGGGTGGCTGGTTGCGCTTGCTCTTTTTCGCGCCATTCCTGTTCATGCGTCGGCGAACAATCGGGGGCGGATGGCTGGGCGGACCGATGACTACTGCCTGGATGCTCGGCGGGATGACCCGCGGAATGGCGGGTGGATATGCTGGAAGAGGTCTCGGAAGCGGCGGCTTTGGCGGCTTCGGAGGCGGTGGTTTCGGGGGCGGCGGAGCCTCCGGGAGTTGGTAAACCGGACAATGCTGGATACAGAAAAACTGCTCGACGAACTGGTCCGGCGTCTTTCCGAGGCCCTCGGAGATGACTTGGTCAGCGTAGTGCTCTACGGCTCTGCCGCAGCCGATGATTTCCAGGAACGGATCTCGGACCTCAACGTCCTCGCTGTGCTCTCGGAAATCGGCGAGCGGCAACTGGACCAGGCCCATGGGCCCGTCAACTGGTGGCTGAACAGGAAGCAACCAGCACCCATCCTGCTTTCCGTGGAAGAAATCCGAAACGCCAGCGATGCTTTCGCGATCGAATTCCTCGATATTCGCACGGCTTACCGCATCATGCACGGGGAGGATCTCGTAGAGTCCATCGAAGTTGATAGCGCCCACCACCGCCATCAGGTCGAACACGAGATCCGCTCGCTGCTACTACGGCTTCGGGAGCGTTACCTTGGCCTGCAAAGGGACAGCCAGGCGCTACGCGGCCTGCTGAAGGACTCTTTGCCGAGCTTCAGCACGCTCTTCCGGCATGCGCTGATCCTGGATGGCCGCAAGACGGCCGTGAAGAAGCACGAGGTGTTCCAGCAAGCGGCGGAAGCATTTGCGATTTCCCCGGAACCGTTCGAGGCGGTCCTGGCGTTGCGGCAAGGATCCAGGCGCGTCACCAACGCCGAGGTCCGGCCCTTGTTCCTCGCTTACCTCCAGGAAATCACCAAGGTGGCCGGTCACGTCGACCGCATCGACAAGGAAGCAACCGTAGCGGGGGAATGACTGTGTTATCAAGAGGAATCCGGTTCCCGCGCTTGCGGCTCCGCGGAGGAATGAGACTCTCATGAAATACGCACTCATTGCGATCGGCTCGCTGCTCCTGCTCGCGCTGATATTTGGGGGCTGGCTCACCGGGCAGTACAACTCCATGGTCGGCCTGCAGGAGAACATCCGTGGTTCATGGGCGCAGGTCGACAACGTCATCCAGCGGCGCGCCGATTTGATCCCCAATCTCGTCAACACGGTCAAGGGTTTCGCGGCCCAGGAACAGGAAGTGATCGGGCGGGTAACTGAAGCTCGCGCCGCCCTGGGCGGTGCACGGACACCGTCGGAACGCATTGCCGCCAACGACATGCTAGGCGGGGCGTTGTCGCGGCTGCTCGTGGTGGTCGAGAACTATCCAGATCTCAAGTCCAGCCAGAACTTCATCAGGCTGCAGGACGAATTGGCTGGAACGGAAAACCGGATCGCCGTCGAGCGACGCAAGTACAACGCGGCGGTCCAGGCATACAACACCTTGATCGCGCAGTTTCCAGCCAACATCGTCGCCTCAATGACAGGATTCGTGCGCGAGGACGCCTACTTCGAGACCGACGAGTCAAATCGCGAAGCTCCCCCGACGGTCGATTTCGGCACGGACGGTTGAGCCGGCGGCATCTCCGAGCGCGACAGCAAGCTTCGGACCTCTTCGGCCCTTGTAGGGGCTCCGCTACCGCATGTTCGACATAGCCCGCCGCAAGTGATGTTTCGGCCCTGCCGGAGAAAGACCCTATCCTGAATGCCCTGCGATATGGCACGGCATCCAGTTTCGCGTCCAGTGCCTGTCTGTCTGCACATGACCGATGCGAACGCTCTTGCAGACGTTGTCGGAGAATTCTTCTGACGGAAATCCGCGCGCCAACCGTAACACGATACCCTCCCGCGGGCCGCCGAGAAAGGATGGTTCGCGGTGGGCATGTTCAATAAACGTCCTTACTTCGGCGACGGAGCCGAAGCACCCCTTGAACAGCACTGGGACGATCGGAATCTGTTTGGACTTTGCGTACGACTCGAGGTCACTGAAAGCCGAGAATCGGCCACCGCCGTCCCTTAGCGCAAAGGCATAGAAGGTTTCGTGCTCCTTCACTGGATCGTACCTAATGCTGTGGACTCCGTAGATGTCCTCACCATAAAGGTAGACCTCGGGCTCCGTCACCTTCCAGGCGTGATGCTTCTTGACCATCGCCATCCATTTGCCAGCGGAGGGGGCCGACACGCTACGCCCATAGGATCTGCCCGCGTGCAGGAGTGTGTTGCTTCCATCGAGCTTCTCGGTCACGATGACAGCATCCCCCACGAATCGCCGCGAATTGGTATGCACATCGTCCTCCCGACCGATCGCTGGAGACCAAGGCCAATACGGCGTGGCTGGATATTTTGCACGCGAGGGAAGACTCATCATGTTCATTGCCGGCGTCGCGTAGCCTTGGAGGCGTGTTGGGGACAGAGTTGATCCAACTCTACTCCGACCTTCTCAATGAGTGCCTTTTGCTCGTCCCAATCGCTGTCGGTAGCGTTCAGAAGAACGGCCTTCGCCACGACTGCAACCGCTAGGAACTTGCGGTCCGACCTGTCCAACGTATTCTCTGGCAACTGATCGTAGCCGCGCCTGTCGTCCGCCGACTTCGTGATGGCAATTCTTCGCACTCGGTGGTTGGAATACTGATGGTTGAACAGGTGGATGAAGAACTCGTTCCCCACACCCGACATTCCCCGGCCCTTCTTTTGCTGTATCTTCAGTTGCCTCCCGTACTCCTTGAGGATCTCGCCATCGTCGTCGATGACGACAACTCCGTGCTGGAGTACAGATCTAACTTTCTCCACGCACGTCAATTGACACTGAATGTCGGCATGAGTGTCGCACCCATTGGCAACGATCGCGACATTGGAGTCGACGACAAATGCTGTCATACCGGTTGCTCCAACTTTCTCCTTAGGGATGCCTGAGTGATCGCCGCGATCTCGCCCATTTCGTCGCCGAAGAAGTTTTCCGGCCAGTTCTCGATCACTCCCCATTCATTCAACTGCAGATCAGAAACTCTTGCCGTACCTCGTTGAGAAGAGACGAAATAGAGTTTCACGTCATCAGAATGTTCCTTGCCCTCAGCGACGCGACGCTGCAGGCGCCGCATCAGGTGCTCGCTGTGGCTCTCGACAACGACCTGTACATTTCGTACTGAGGCCACACTCAGCATTACGTCGGCCAGTCCGCTTTGTACCGACGGATGCAAATGGATCTCCGGCTGCTCCATCAGAACCGTCGAACCTTCCGGGACGTAATAGAGCAAGACCAAGACAGGAAGGATCTGGGAGACTCCGAATCCGACATCCACCAGTGATGTCCGCGGGCCCTTGGGGGATGTTCTCACCCTCGCGTGATACAAGTTTGTTCCCTTTGCGATTTCCTTGAGATCGAAGTCGTCGATCAAACAAAGCCGCTTTAGCCAATAGGCGATCATTTCCTGAAAAGTTTTTTGCCACTTTCGTTTTCCGAGACTCCTCATCTCGTCATCACGAGTGGCGGCAAGTATCGCGTCTATCGTGCGCTCACCGCGTTGGCCCACGTCTTCAGGGCTTGACCCGGTCCAGTGATACTCGCGCCTAGGGTGCTCGCGTAATGGTCCGAGATAGTAGATCGAGTCCATCCGGTTCTCGTATTCCAACTCGAAATCAGCGAGGAAATCCGAATTCTGGAAGTAGCTCCTCACCTCTTTCGGAAACAGGTGCGTCTTGACCGGGCTGGGCAAGGGCCAAGCCCGACCCCGAGTGCGTACGAATTGGAATCCTTGGCCAACTGCGTTAAGCTCGAAGTCCCCTTCCGAGTCAGCCCGCGGTTGCAAACTGAACTCTTCACCATCGAACCGATATGTCAATCGGAAAGGCCAGGGACGCTCGCGCCTCAATCCGACTTCGCACTCCGTGGTGAGGCAATCACCGCTAAACAACGATCCCTTCCGAGGTCTCATTGGGTCCACTAACCTCAGTGTCTTGGGGAGCGTCCACTCCAGTAGCCAGCGGATTCGTGCGTGGTTGTCATGACCATGAACGACATCTGCGAAAGTCCCTAAGTTCACCATGTCTGTCGGGCCGCCAAAATCGAGCACAATGCCACGGTCGGTGGCGTTCTTGGTCTGTTTTAGCAACAGAAGAAACTGGAGGAGACTGCTCTTGCCCGCGCTGTTGGTACCGAAGAACCCGGTTACCTTGCCAAGGGTCAAATCGGCTTCTCGCCAAGCCTTGAAATTCTCTAGTCTCACGCGGTTCAACATCTTTGTTGCTCCTACCGAGCATTGTAGATGCTCGGGCACAAACCCTACTCATCGAGGAGACTCAGTCCACCCCAAGCGGAACTGAAGGTTCCCATAAAGCTGAAGCGGCCGCTTCAAGAGAGGCGTCCTCGGCATCGCAAGCGGGCTTGCTGCCGCGGGCCCGCATCGATCCCAGCAATCTGGCTCAAGAGGGGTGTCCTGCGCCAGTGCCTGGCCGATCCTTGGATCCACACCGCCACCGCGTGATCCGGCAACAGACTGCGAGACGTCTAAGGGCGTATCATCGTGTTCAACTGATACAGCCATGAAATCAAGAGGACTGATACTGACGCTATTCTTGGCCGCCTTGGCGCTGGCGGCCCAGGTGAGCCGCGACGGATCGCTCAAGGTCACCGTCCGCGACGCCACGAGCGGAGAACCCACACCGGTACGCGTGCGCCTGACGGATGCGTCTGGGAGCCCTCCCCAACAGCTCGGCGCTTCCGCCGTGACGACATCATCATTCAAGCCGCCTCCGGAAGCCATCGCTGTGATGTGGGGCCGTTCGGACCGCGCAGACGGATACGTCCTGCAACCGGACGGTTCGTTCTACGTCGACGGTTCATTCTCGGCGTCCTTGCCGGCCGGCCGCTACCAGATCGAACTATCCAAGGGATACGAATACGAAGCTCAAGTCCACGAAATCGAATTGCGGGCGGGCCAGGAGATCATCCGTAGCGTGGACCTGGAGCGCTGGATCGACATGCCCGGACGCGGCTGGTATTCCTCCGATGATCACATCCACATCCGTCGCTCCCCGCGCGACAACCCGTCGATCCTGCGTTGGATCGCGGCCGAGGACATCCACGTTGGAAACCTCTTGCAGATGGGCGACTTCTGGCACTACGTGTTCTCGCAATACGGATGGGGAGAAACAGGCCGCTACCGAGAGGGCAATACGATTCTGGCCTCGGGCCAGGAGGAACCGCGAACCCCGGAATTCGGACACACGATTTCACTTGGAACGGATGACTTCGTGCGCTTCCAGGCTGACTACTACTCCTACGGACGCGTGTTCGATCGCGTCCATGAATTGGGAGGGATCAGCGGCTTCGCGCACCAAGGAATGTCCTTCCATGGCTATCGGGGAATGACGGTCAACGTGCTGGCAGGAAAACTCGACTTCCTGGAACTCGCCCAGTTCTGCGTTCCCAACGGCCCGATCCACACGGAACACTACTACCGCTTCCTCGATCTCGGCTTTCGCCTGACCGCGCTTGCCGGTTCGGACTTCCCATGGTGCGGCCGGGGGGAGCGCGGCGATGCCGCGCGATTCAGTCAGATCGGGGACGCCCGCTTCTATACCTACGTCGGGAATGACTTCTCGTTCGAGAACTGGCTCTCCGCGGTCAAGGCGGGCCGCACGTTCGCGACGACCGGACCAATCATCGAACTGACGGTGAATGGCAACTTGCCTGGCGACTCAGTGGACGTTCCCAGGGGGACAACCTTGCAGATCACGGCAAAGGCGTTTGGCGATGGGTTTCGAATCGGGTTGACCGAACTGGAGATTGTCGGTCACGGCGAAGTGCTCAAGCGAGCTACGGGGCAAGGCGAAAGGCACCTATCCGCCGAACTCCAGTTGCCGGTCGAACGCGGGATCTGGATCG
>MKWU01002023.1_pt1 | contig 32272 bp, 24 predicted proteins | sample 809101 | NCBI WGS metagenome assembly MKWU01 (sample SAMN05860141, study PRJNA318959) | sponge metagenome | host: Aplysina aerophoba | place: Slovenia: Piran, Adriatic Sea, Gulf of Piran | collected 2013-05-07
GAGCCAACTGTCGCTGGACCCGGACGGGGCCGTCGCCCTCCTGCTCAGCTAACTCCCCCCAGCCCGATTCGTCCGACTCTCAGCCCCACCCCCGTTGTGGAGCCCACCACCGCTGCGCCTCAATGCGAGCGTGTGGAGACCGTGTTTCTGCTTTCTGGCCCCAGCCATCCCGTGATCGGGCAAATGTCGCCTTTCTGCGCGACTCAGAATGCCTTGCCTACGCGCCTAACCCGATCCCCGTACCGAACTTTGAATTTGCCTGGGACATGGTTCCCGCTTAAGATGTCCTTGACATTGCGCTGGTAGGATGGGACCGAGTGTCCGAACCCTCGCCAGCGCCGCCCATACGGGTGCTCGTGGCCAAGCCCGGCCTCGACGGCCATGACCGTGGGGCCAAGGTCATTGCCCGGGCGTTGCGCGACGCCGGCATGGAGGTTGTTTACGCCGGGTTGCGGCAGTCGCCCGAGCAGATTGTCAACGCGGCGATCCAGGAGGATGTGGAGTTCATCGGCCTTTCGATTCTTTCCGGGGCGCACATGGCGATCGTCCCGCGCGTGCTCGAGTTGCTGAAGCAGGCGGGCGGGGCCGATATCCGGCTCGTGGTCGGCGGCATCATTCCGGACGCGGACGTGCCGGTGCTTGAGGACCTTGGCGTCGCCAGGATATTTCAGACCGGCGTCTCCCTGGAGTCGATCGTGAACTACCTTCGGGAGAACCGTCCCCGGCGGGCTGGCGTCTAGCCGTTCTCGGGATTCAGCGGGTTCGGGCGAGGTCAATTGGCAAGGGCGCGCCGCGACAACCGAAGATGGCTCGCACGGCAACGTTGGGGATCGTCGGCGCTGGCAGCGTCGGTCAGGCGCTGGGCCGGTTGCTGGCTCCGAAGTTCATGATCCTGGTCGCGTCGCGGGGCCGGCCGGACGAGGCTGTCGAGTTCATCGGCCCACCAGCGCGGGCCGCGACTCTGGAGGAGCTCGCGAACCGCAGCGATTGCGTCGTCGTTGCCGTGCCCGACCGGGCCGTTCCGTCCGTTGCTGGACAGCTCGCCAAACGACCTCCCCGGGTAGTAGTGCAGACGTGCGGAGCCCTCGGCCCGTCGGACTTGAGTCCGTTGCCGGAGCGCGGCACTGCTTGCGCCACGTTCCATCCCCTGCAGACGGTGCCCGACGCCCGGTCGGGAGTGCAGTTGCTGCCAGGGTCCACGTTCGGCGTTTGCGGTCGCGGTGAGGAGGCCCTCTCGTGGTGCCGATCGCTGGCGCAATCGCTCGGCGGAACGACCTTGAGCGTCTCGGAGGACCGGCTGCCGCTGTATCACGCCGCCGCTGTTTTCGCGAGCAACTTCGCAGTGGGCCTGGTCGCCGCGGCGACGTGCCTGATGGAATCGGCGGGCGCCTCTCGGGCTGAAGCTCGCCGCGCCTTGCGCCCGTTGATGGAGGCAAGCATGGAGAATGCGTTTACAATGAGTTCGGTGCAAGCGCTGACCGGCCCGATCGCCAGAGGCGATGCAGGTACGGTCCGGCGTCACTTGGACGCGATGGACGGGAGCTTCGGCACGGAGCAAGCCTTGTACCGGCAACTCGCTCGTTACCTGTTGCCGCTGGCGATTCGTCGCGGGCTGGAGCCTGAAGCGGTGGCGGCATTGCAAGCCTTGCTGGATGGGGAACACTAGGGTGCGGGATTTTGAGCGGTCCGTTCGAACGACGGACTTGATTCGCATGAAGCGGCAGGGCGAGCGCATCGCCATGCTCACGGCGTACGACTTCACCATGGCGCGCCTGCTGGACCGCGCGGGTGTCGATGTGCTTCTGGTCGGGGATTCTCTCGGCATGGTGGTGCTCGGGCACGACAACACCCTGCCGGTCACGGTGGACGCGATGGTGCATCACACGGCAGCTGTTTCGCGCGGTGTTTCCAGGGCGCTGGTCGTTGCCGACATGCCGTTCCTGAGCTGCCACACCGGGGTTCCCGACGCCGTCCGGGCCGCCGGGCGCCTAGTGCGCGAGGCCGGCGCGCAGGCGGTCAAGATCGAGGGCGGCCACTCCGTGCTCGAGGTCTGCCAGCGGCTGGTGGAAGCGGGCATTCCCGTCATGGGCCACCTGGGATTGACACCGCAATCCGTGCACCAGCTCGGAGGGTTCCGCAAGCAGGCCAAGAGCGCCACCGAGGCTCGCAAGCTTCTCGAGAGCGCTCAGGCGTTACAGGCCGCGGGCGCGTTCGCGATCGTGCTGGAATCAATTCCCGAGGCCGTGGCATTGGAGGCCACGGAGTTGCTCGATATCCCCACGATTGGCATCGGCGCGGGACCGCACTGCGACGGGCAGGTCCTGGTCAGCCACGACGCGTTCGGGCTATACGACGAGTTCGTGCCCAAGTTCGTCAAGCAGTACGCCGATCTGGGGCGGCAGATGACGGCGGCGGCCGAGGACTATGTCCGCGAGGTCCGTGACGGCGCCTTCCCGCCCGTCCGCAAGCGGTCCTTGAGCGGCAGCTATCCAGACTGAGGCGAATGGCCACGGAGTGCATAGCGGCCATTGCCGCTCTCCGGGAACGAGTCAGCCGCGCCAAGCTGGCCGGGCTGCGGGTCGGATGCGTGCCGACCATGGGCGCGCTGCATGCCGGGCACACGGCTCTGTTCGACCGGGCGCGGCCCGATTGTGACCTGCTTGTTGCCACGCTCTTCGTCAATCCGCTGCAGTTCGACCGGCAGGATGACTTGAGGAAGTATCCGAGGGGTCTTGAATCTGACCTTCAGATCTGCGACCGGCACCGCGTCGACGTGGTGTTCGCCCCTTCTCAGGACGAGATGTATCCGCGCCCTCCGGTCATGACCGTCGAGATCGAAGGCCTCGCCGACGGTCTTTGCGGCGCGAGTCGCCCGGGTCACTTTCTCGGCGTGGCCACGGTTGTAATGAAGCTCCTGAACATCGTGCAACCCGACTTCGCTTGTTTTGGCGAGAAGGACTATCAGCAGCTCGTCATAGTGCGGCGCATCGTGGAGGATGCGAACCTGCCGGTTCGGATCGTCGGCGTGGAAACCGTCCGGGAGCCGGACGGTCTTGCCATCAGTTCGAGGAACGCCCACCTCAATGCGGACGAGAGGGCGTCCGCCCCGGCGCTCGCGCGCTCGCTGAGGGCAGCGCGGCAAGCAATCCAGCAAGGCGAGTCCTGCGCGGCCGTGCTTCGTGACAATGCTGGGGCCGTCCTGGATCGGGAACCGTTAATCCGGCTCGACTACTTCGAAATCGTGGACCCGGACACGCTCAAGCCGGTCGAGCGCGTCACTGGCCCGGTCCGTATCGCTGCGGCCGCTTTTCTCGGCAAGACCCGGCTGATCGACAATGTCCTGGCGACTCCCTCGTAGCGGCGTCCGGCGGACCGGACGGAAATTCCGATCACTGCCCGAGAAACGCGGTACGGTCGAGTTCGGCGGCTCGCTCGCCTGCGTCCCTCGAACCCGTTTCGATGCGCCTGATCGTGAGATCGGAGTCGGTTGGATTCTGACTAGACCGTCCAGACGGGGGGCCGAGACGCGATAATGGCGTCGATGCGCCCTACTCTCTTGTCCCTGATCTGGCTGTTGATGGGTGGCACCACTCTCGGGTGGTCCGCTCCGAACATCGTCCTGATGTTTGCGGACGACCTGGGCTACGGCGACCTGGGAAGCTACGGGAATCCGACGATCCGCACCCCAAACCTCGATAGCTTGGCGGCGGAGGGGTTACGAATGACGTCGTTCTATTCCGCTCCGTCCTGCGTTCCGGCACGGACGCAACTGTTGCTGGGCCGCTACCCGAGCCGCACGGCCGTCGGCCGCACGAGCGTTGGCGGTGACGGAGGAATTCCGTCCGACCTGACGACCCTGGCGCAGGGTCTGCGGTCGGCGGGTTATCGCACGGCGATGGCAGGCAAGTGGCATCTCGGATATGCGCGAGAAGAGTACTTGCCGGTCGGAAAGGGGTTCGACGAGTGGTTCGGGCTTCCGTACTCCAACGACATGATCAAGCCATGGGTGCAGACTGACGAGCCCCTCTGGCTCTACCGCAATGCCGAGAAGGTCGAGCATCCGGTCGATCAAGACCAATTGACGATCCGGTACACGGACGAGGTGGTGAAGTTCATCCGCGAGGAGTCCGGCGAACCCTTCTTCGTGTACCTGGCCTACAGCATGCCGCACCTGCCGCTCCGCACAGCCGGGGTGTTCCGCGGAACATCGCGGGCCGGTCTGTTCGGGGACGTGATCGAAGCGATCGATTGGTCCGCCGGCGAAATCCTGCGGGCCCTGGGGGAAACCGGCAAGCGGGAGGACACGATCGTGATCTTCACCAGCGACAACGGGCCATGGCTGAACCTGCCGGACCGCATGCTGTCGGGCGGCGTCAGGCCCTGGCACGCGGGTTCGCCCGGACCGTTGCGGGGCGCCAAGCACACGACTTATGAGGGCGGCGTCCGGGTGCCGTTCATCGTCAGGTGGCCCGGGAGGGTGCCCGCCGGCAGCGTGTCCGCCGAGATGGGCGCGACGCTGGACATATACCAGACGCTGCTCTCGGTCGGCGGCGCGGATCCGCCGCCCGGAGGAGACGGGCATGACTTGACAGAGTTCTGGGAGGGTGGCGTCAATCAGTCTCCGCGCCGAGACTTCATCTATCACCGCGGTTCGCGAGCGCAGGGCATCCGGGTCGGACCGTGGAAGCTGCGGACGGTGGACGGGGACGAGCTCTTCCAACTCGACATCGATTCCTCCGAACGCTACAACGTTGCCGAGGAGCATCCCGAGATCGTGGCGGAACTGCGCGACCGGCTAAGCGCCTACGAGGCGCGGGTAGCGGCCGAAACGTCGCCAGACGAATAGGGCCCGCGACCCGCCGTCTCCGAGAAGTGCCCGAAAGGCCCAGGCAAGCGGCGAAGCACTACCCCGGAGTCATGGCCGCGGCAGCGGAAGTGGCACTTCCCGGCCGACCTTCGCCGAGACCTTGGCGGCTTCGAGGATTTGGACCGCGTCGACATTGATGTCGAGGGCCACGATGTGCTCGAGCGGCTTGTCGCGGCTCACCCGATCGATCATGTACCGGACCGGGTTGCTCGCAGCCGCATCAGGTTGGCTGAGTTCCATCGGGACCGGAGCCTTGCGCCCGTCGCCGAAAGCGACCTGGTCTCGGGTCACAAAGAGACTACCCTGGTCGCCGAAGATCTCCAATTGCCGGAAGCCGCGTGGCAGGTTCCAACTGGCTTCGAACACTCCGACATGGTTCGGGTAGGAGAGGACCAGCACGGCGTTGTCGTCCACTTTGGGGAACCGCTCCGGCTGCAACTGGTGGATGGATGCGTAGACACGCTCTGGCAACCCGAGATGCCAGACTGCCCAGATCGCGTTGTAGATTCCGAAGTCGACCAACGCGCCGCCCCCGTTGGCGTCGGGATCGGTCAGCCAGTCGAAGAAGACCTTGCTGGTGGCGTTCCGCGGCGACGGCCCGCCGTTGCCGACGACGCCATGTAGCCTCCAGATCCTGCCGACCTTGCCTTCCGACGCCAACCGCCGCATCGCTTGATTGGATGGCAGCCAAGCCATCTGGTAGTTCGTCATCACCTTGATGCCGTGCTTGCGGGCGATTTCCTGAATTCGCACTGCATCCCGGTAGGATCCCGCCAGCGGCTTCTCGAAAATCACGTGGACGCCGAGAGGGGCCAGAAACTCGACAATCTCCAGATGACGGTTGTTCTCGACGAATGCCCAGACGATTTCGGGCTGTCGCTCTTTGACGAAGTTGCGGTAGTCGGAAGCGTAATATGCGTCTGGCTGGACTTCCTTCGCCGCCTTGACAAGTTCCGGGATGGATTCGGCCACGCCGACGAACTCGGCTTCGGTGATGCCTGAAATGTCCTGGAGTTGACGCCAGCTATGACCGTGCCGCAGGCCGATGAAGCCGATCCTTGTTGTTTCAGCAATCGCGTCGGCAAACGGCAACAGCAGGGCGCAAACGAGCAGGAGACGGTGCCCGCCTCGGCAAGCGAAGTTCCGGATCATGGGACCCATTGTGGCAAACCGTTCCGAATGCGCCTGAGTGGGACCTTGGCCGGTCAGCGAGCTGGCCCTGTCCTGGCTTGTTCGCTGAACGCCGCAAGCTAGAATAGTGCATGGTCACAGAATCGCTGCCTCTTGCGCTCACCTTCGATGACGTTCTGCTGCTTCCGGCCCGCAGCGAGGTCCTTCCGAGCGAGGTTGATACGCGTACCCAAGTCACCCGCAGCGTAGCCATCAACATTCCGATTCTGAGCGCCGCGATGGACACGGTGAGCGAGTCCAGGCTGGCGATCGCCCTTGCCCGGCACGGTGGCCTGGCGGTCGTTCACCGCAACATGACGATCGAGCGGCAGGCAGAGGAGGTGGATCGCGTCAAGCGCAGCGAGTCGGGCATGATCGTCGACCCGATCACGGTGTCCCCGAAAGCCCGCATCAGCGACGCGCTTGAGCTGATGTCGAGATACCGGATTTCCGGTGTGCCGGTAACCAAGGGCAACAAGTTAGTCGGCATCCTTACGAATCGCGACCTGCGTTTCGAACATCGCCACGACCTGCGTGTTCAGGAAGTGATGACCAAGGACAACCTGGTCACGGTGCCGGTTGGTACCACGCTCGAAGAGGCGGAAAAGCTGCTCCACCAGCATCGGATCGAGAAGCTCCTGGTTGTCGGGCCGAACATGGTTCTAAAGGGTCTGATCACAGTCAAGGACATCCAGAAAAAGCGCCGATTCCCCAATGCGGCCAAGGATGACCGAGGCAGGCTCCGTGTCGCAGCGGCTGTCGGGGCGAAGGGGGACTACCTGGAACGCGCCCAGGCGCTTTGCGCCAAGAACGTCGACGTCGTCGTTGTGGACACGGCTCACGGCCACTCGAGCCGGGTCGAGGAGGCTGTGAGAGCCTTGCGGGAGGCGCTTCCGGATGTTCAGCTTGTGGCCGGCAACGTGGCGACCGCCGAAGCGACCCGCGACCTGATCAGGATTGGCGTCGACGGCGTCAAGGTCGGCATCGGTCCCGGCTCGATTTGCACGACAAGGATCGTTTCCGGTGCTGGAGTGCCCCAGATCACGGCGGTTTCCGAATGCGTCAAGGCGGCAGAAGGTAGCGGGGTCCCGGTCATCTCGGACGGCGGGATCAAGTATTCCGGCGACATCTCGAAGGCGATCGCGGCGGGCGCTCACTGCGTCATGGTCGGAGGGCTGCTGGCCGGGACGGAGGAGAGCCCCGGAAGGACGGTGCTGTACCAGGGTCGCACCTACAAGACCTACCGAGGGATGGGCTCGCTCGGAGCCATGAGCCAGGGCAGCGATCGGTACGAGCAAGGCGACCAGCACGGCAAGCTTGTGCCGGAAGGCGTCGAGGGCCGGGTGCCGCACAAGGGCCCGTTGGGTGACCTGGTGCATCAATTGGTGGGCGGCCTACGCGCCGGGATGGGGTACTGCGGCTGCGGCACGATCGACGCAATGCGGACCGACACCCGGTTCGTGCGGATCTCGCCGGCCGGCCTGCGCGAGGCTCATGTGCACGACGTGTTGATCACGACCGAGGCCCCGAACTATCAGGTCGAGGGCTAGCCCAGGCATCGTGGTCTCTGCACCTGCGCGCAGTTTCGGCTAGCCCCGCAGGCCCGAAAACGCGTGCAATACTTGAGCCTAGGAGCGTTGGTGCGGGGCGGTTCGGCATGGCCGGGCTGCAGCTCTCTTGAGTGGCTTCCCGCGCACTGATCATCATGGAAATCGCAATCCCCTTCAAGTTCAGCCTCATCCAGCCGCTAGTGGTCGCGTGCCTGACTGGCGCGTTGGCAGTCCCGCTCGTGGCCGAGATCGACATTGCCTACGAGAAATTCGTTCTCGACAACGGCCTGACCCTTCTTGTCCACGAGGACCGCAAGGCCCCGATCGTCTCCGTCAACGTCTGGTATCACGTGGGCTCCAAGAACGAGAAACCCGGCAAGACAGGCTTTGCGCACCTGTTCGAGCATTTGATGTTCAACGGTTCGGAGCACTTCAACGACGATTACTTCCAGGCGATGGAGCGGGTCGGTGCGACGAACCTGAACGGGACGACCAACCAGGACCGCACCAACTACTTCCAGAACGTGCCCAAGCCCGCCCTGGACCTCGCGCTGTGGATGGAGTCCGACCGCATGGGCCACATGCTCGGCGCGGTCGACCAGGCCAAGCTGGACGAGCAGCGCGGGGTCGTTCAGAACGAGAAGCGCCAGGGCGAGAACCAGCCCTACGCGATCGGCTACGAACTGACGACCAAGGGCACCTATCCCCACGGGCATCCGTATTCGTGGACCGTTATCGGGGAGATGGAGGATCTCGACGCGGCGTCGCTGGAAGATGTTCATGAATGGTTCAAGACCTACTACGGCGCGGCGAATGCCGTGATCTCAATTGCCGGCGACATCTCGCCGGACGAGGCGCACGAGCGCGTCAAGAAGCATTTCGGCAGCATTCCGGCCGGCCCTCCCGTGGCCCGGCACACCGCATGGATCGCGCGGCGTACCGGAGAGCAGCGCCAGACTGTCGAGGATCGCGTCCCACAAGCCCGCGTGATGAAGGTCTGGAACACTCCGCAGTGGTCCACCCGCGAGTCGACGCTGCTGGATCTCGCCAGCGACGTGCTCGCCAGCGGCAAGAGTTCGAGGCTGTTCAAGCGCCTGGTTTACGAGGATCAGATCGCGACCAGCGCGAGCGCGTACGTTTACGCTCGCGAGATTGCCGGGCAGTTCGTGATCCAGGGGACTGCGCAGCCCGGTGGGGACCTGGCGGCGGTTGAAGCCGCGCTGGACGAGGAACTGGGAAAGTTCCTCCGGGACGGGCCGACCGAGGAGGAACTCGCGCGCGTCCAGACCGCCTACAAGGCGCGCTTCGTCCGCGGGATCGAACGGATCGGGGGATTCGGCGGAAAGTCCGACATCCTGGCTCGCAACCAGATCTACGCTGGCGATCCCGCGCACTACAAGAAGGCACTTAGGTGGGTTGCCGAGGCAACGGCCGAAGATATCCGCGAAGTCGCCGCGGGGTACCTCTCGGACGGCGTGTACGTGCTCGAGATCCACCCCGTTCCGGAACGGACCGTCTCGGAGAGCCGCGTCGACCGGTCGGGGCTTCCAGTGTCCGAGGGCTTCCCGGAATTCACTTTCCCCGACACTCTGGAAGCCAAGCTCTCCAACGGGCTGCGCGTGGTCCACGCCTCCAGGCGATCAGTGCCAACCGTCGAAATGTCCCTGATCGTCAATGCCGGCTATGTCTCTGATCACAACGGCATCGCGGGCTTGGCGAAGATGACCGCCGAGATGCTCGACGAAGGCACTGAAGGTCGCAGTTCGCTGGAGATCAGCGACGAGACCGCACGGCTCGGAGCGCGGCTCCGTGCTTCGGCCGGGCTTGACATCGCCACGGTCTCGCTCTCGGCGCTCTCGGAGAACCTGTCGGAGTCGCTTGACCTGTACGCCGACATCGTCATGCGCCCTTCCTTTCCGCAGCAAGAGTTCGACCGCCTCAAGCGGCTCCAGGTGGCCGGAATCCAGCAGGAGATGTCCGAGCCGTTCACCGCAGCCTTGCGGCTGCTCCCGGGCCTCGTGTTCGGCTCCGAGCATGCGTACAGCATGCCCATGACGGGCAGCGGGACCATCCAATCGGTCGGCTCGCTGGGGCGGGCCGATGTCGTGGCGTTCCATCGCAAGTGGTACCGGCCCGACAACGCCACCCTCGTGGTCGTCGGGGACGTGCCGCTGAAGACGCTTCTGCCGATCCTCGAGGAGCGGTTCGGGGCCTGGTCCGGCGAGGGTGACCTGCGCGCCGTCGAGGTGCCCGCCGCAACTGCGGCGGACGAGCGGACGGTTTACCTGGTTGACAAGCCCGGCGCGCTACAGTCCGTCATCATTGCCGGTCTCCCGGCGCCGCCAACCAACAACCCCGACGAGATTGCGATCGAGACCATGAACTCCATCCTGGGAGGGAGCTTCACCTCGCGCATCAACATGAACCTGCGAGAGGACAAGCACTGGAGCTACGGTGCCCGGAGCACCTTCCCTGATGCCAGGGGACCGCGGATGTTCATGGCTTACGCGCCCGTGCAGACCGACAAGACCAAGGAGTCCATGGTCGAGATCGACCGCGAACTCCGGGACATTCTCGGCGATCGCCCGCCCCAGGAGGACGAATTGCTCAAGGCGCAGCGCAACCGGACCCTGCGGCTGCCTGGCCAGTACGAGACCAAGGGCGCCGTTCTGGGAGCGCTGCTGGACATCCTGACGTACGAGTTGCCCGACGACTACTTCGCCACGTACGCCGACAAGGTCCGGGGACTCGATCTTGCCGACATCAACCGGGCCGCTCAGGCCATCGTGGATCCCGACCGGATGGTTTGGGTCGTCGTTGGCGATCTCGACGAAATCGAAGCGGGCGTGCGGGAATTGGGATTCGGCGAAGTTCGCCAGCTCAGCCCCGAAGGTGAAACCCTCGAGTGAAGCCTATCTCGGCTGGGCGGCTGCGGCCGGCTTCTTGATGTCCGTGGTTGCGACGTTCATCACGGGCAGGCCCAGCCCGCTACCGATTTCCGAGAGCGCCTCGAAATCCACGGGGCCAAGGATCTTGACGACCGTCACTTCGTTCGCCTCCCTGGTGACCACCGTCATGCCCGCAACCCGCTCGTCTTCGGAATAGGAGTAGACCGAAAGCGATTCCGGCTTCTGGCGGTCCGCGGTCTCGATCATCGGCACCCACCCGTCCTCGGCTAGCTGCCTGTGCACGGGCGCCACATCGTCCTCGCTCGGCGGGTCGCGCCGGAAGCGGTAGGTGCGGCGGTACACCGCCGTGAGTCCGTTCATGAAGCTGCGGACAGAGCTGGTGATGTTCTTTCGCAAACCCACCAGCTTCTTGGCCTGATCCAGCGGGCGGCCCCATAGGTTGACCTTGACCACCTCGTCGGCCTTGCTCTCGAGATCGGCGAATTCGAGAGCGGCGCCCTCGGCCGGAACGTCCTGCGCCCGAATCCCCATGGAACTGCCGCTGGCGAAGAACGCCAGGAGCGCGAGCGTTGCGGTTCGAAGAAATGCGGGTCTAGTCATTGTCCTTGTCCTGTAACGGCGAGAATGCCGCCTCCTGGGCGCGAACCCAGCCGAGCCCGGTCAGTTGCAGTACCTCGGCCAGTTCGCGTTCCGCGGTTTGCATCGCGACCGACGCCTCTTGGCGGCGCGTGTGCCAGCCCGGAACCACGAGTGCGACCAGCACGGCGGCCGCGCACGCGCATGCCGCCAAGGCCCTCGGAAGACTGATGCGGAGGCCGGGTAGCCCGAGAAATCGGGCCGGGGGCGCCCGTTGCGGGTCGTGGCCTGCTTCGGCGCGGATTCGTTGCATGACGCCGCCGGAGAACCCGGCCGGAGCCGCGCGTCGGGTCAGCGACCGGCCCAACTGGGCTTCAAGCTGGCTGGTTTTGTCGTGCCGGTGCATAGCGAACCTCCCTTTCCAGATGGGCGACCTTCGGCTGCAGCCGGATCAGCGCGCGCCGGAGCAGCGTCTTCGCCGTGTTCACCGGGATGTCCATCGTGTCCGCGATTTCGCTCAGGCGCAAGTCTTCTTGGAATCGCAGGATGATGACCGTGCGCATCTTCACCGGTAACTCGGCGACCTTCCTCCCCAGTTCGTCGGCCAGGATCGGATCCCACTCGACCGGATCGACCTTGCGTTCCGGGATCGAATCCAGATCCAGGTGCGGCCGATGTTTCTTGCGGCGGGAATGGTCGATGCACTTGCGCGTGACCGTCTGACGCAGCCAGTTGATGACATGCATGTCCGAGTCCAGCTTGTGCAGATTGCGAAACAGCTCGAGATACGCTTCCTGTGCCAGGTCTTCGGCGATCGCCCGATTGCGAAAGAACCCGTATGCCAAGCCGTACACCATCGACTCGCTCTGCTTGACGATCGCCGAGAATGCCTCCCTGTCGGCGAGCGCCGCGTCGAGCAGATCGCGCTGGACCGTCTTCATCCGTCGCTCCTGACAGGCCCGTGGTTCGGCTGTCGCACTCTCTTCCTTCAATGGAACCTACGCCCGCGGTTGCCGTTGGGGTTCATTCCAATCATAGGGCGGGTCGCAACTCCCGCGGCGGCCCTGCTCGGTGCGCCGCTCTGATGCAGCCTCGCGACGTCAGCCGGGCACTGTCTCCAGGGTCCATTCGAATCAGTCGCTGGGCCAGACGACTCCCTGTTGCTTTTCCGTCACCGGTCCAATGCCCTTGTACATGAAACGCTGCACGCGCTGTCCACGGTATGTCTCCGTCGTATAGATGTTACCCATGGAATCGGTGGCGATGCTGTGCACGGCGTAGAACTGGCCCGGTTGCCTGCCGCCGTCGCCGAAGCTGGTCAGCAACTCGAGGGACTGGCGGTCCAGAACGTGAATCCTCTGGTTCGTACCGTCGGCGACATACAGGAACTTCTGTTCCGGATCCCGCGAAATCGCGATATCGAAAGTCGATCCGTCGCCGAGCGTCTCCGGTTCCACCCAAGTCTCCTTGACGAATGTCCCGTCGGTCTGGAAGACCTGGATCCGGTCGTTCGTCCGGTCGCAGACGTACACCATGCCGTCGTCGGACAGGGTGACGGCATGGACCGGCGTGCGGAACTGCTGCGGAGCGGGCTCGCCGGGCGTGTAGGCGGGCAGTTGCGTGTCATCGGGCTCGTTGCCGTAAGCGCCCCAGTGGCGCTTGTACTCGCCCGTGTCCGCATCCAACACGATCACCCGCCGGTTTCCGTACCCGTCGGCGACGTAAAGCTCGTTCGTGGTTGGATCGACGAGCGTTTTGGCGGGCATCTTGAAGTTCTTGAGATCGTTGCTGCCCTCGCCCATGAACGGCTTGCCGATCTGCATCAGGAACTCGCCGGTGCTGGTGAATTTCAGCACCATGCTGTCGTGAACGCGGCCCTGCCCCATGGCGCTTTCATCGTGCGGGAGCGCGGCAGCCGCCTTCGAGGCTCCGCGGCCGTTTCCGCCGATCCAGACATTGCCCTTGTGGTCGACGTCAATGCCGTGATTCGAAACCGGCCAGTCGTACCCTTCTCCCGCGCCGCCCCAATGCTTGATCAAGTCCCCTTCCGGGTTGAATGCCAGGACGGGCGGCGCCGCGAAGCAGCAGTAGGAGGCAGGCGGCTCCCATGTCGCATAGAGCTCCTTTTCTTCCAGGGAACTGCCGCGGTGAACGATCCAGACGTTGTCGTCGGAATCGACGTCAAGACCGATCGTGGCACCCAGAAGCCAGTGGTTGGGCAGCGGCTTGGGCCAAAGCGGATCGACCTCGAATATCGGAGCCATCACGGCATCGGAATCTGCTGCGGGGCTCTCCGCGCCGGGCTCGTTGTCGGCAGGCGCGCATGCCGCCATGAGCAGGACCGTGGCGGCCACTGCCGCAAGTGTTCGGAGTTTGAAAATCATCGTGGTCTTTCGCCTCTCAGGCCCTCGCCATCATACTTGCATAAGTGAGGGATCGCAAGACGATCGTGCGGCGACCAACTCCATGCATTTTCCTGATCGCGCTTGCCGTGGCCGGAACTGCGCGGGCGCACGAGATACCCACCGAGGCCGTGGCGCGCATGCTGGCGAGGCCCGCCGGGACGACGTTCCAGGTGCTGGTGCGGGTCCCGATGAGCTCCATGCGGGACGTCGAGGTCCCGGAGTTCGGGCCCGGCTATCTCGATGTCGAGCGACTGGCGCCGCAACTTTCGGAGTTGTCGGCCCAGTGGATCGCGCCGTTCGTGGTGGTCTACGAGAACGGCGAACGCCTGCCCATGGCCGCCACGGCGGCAACCCAGGTATCGATTCCGTCCGACCGTTCGTTCTCGGCGTTCGAGCAAGCGCTCGCGCACGTTCGCGGCGCACTCCCGGCGAACTCGGAAAACCTGGTGTGGGACCAGGTGCTGTTTGACGTGCTGCTGGAGTATCCGATCCGGTCCGACCGCGTGGAGTTCTCGATTCACTCGCGCCTCAACCACCTCGCGGACAGCGTGCTCACGGCGCTGCAGTTCCAGACGGCTGAGGGCCTGACCCGGGCCTACCAATTCTCGGGCGACCCGGGCGCGTTGCCGCTGGACCCGAGCTGGCTCCAGGCGGCTTGGCGATTCGTTCAATCCGGCTTCTTGCACATTCTCGACGGTTTCGACCACTTGCTCTTCCTGTTCTGCCTGGTCGTTCCGTTACGGCGCCTGCGCCCGCTGGTGTGGATCGTGACTGCGTTCACGGTCGCGCATTCGTTCACGCTGATCGCAAGTGCCATGGGGCTGGCCCCGGACGCCCTGTGGTTCCCGCCGCTCGTCGAGACCCTGATCGCGGCCTCGATCCTGTACATGGCGCTCGAGAACATCGTCGGCGCGGCGCGGAGGAGGTGGGTGTTCGCCATGGGATTCGGGTTGGTTCACGGGTTCGGCTTCGCCTTCGCGTTACGCGAGACCCTGCAGTTCGCGGGGTCGCACGTGTTGACATCGCTGCTTGCGTTCAACGTCGGGGTCGAATTGGGGCAACTGGTCGTCTTGCTGCTGCTCGTACCGGCCCTGGCCGCCCTGTTTCGGTTTGTCCTTCCCGAACGGATCGGGACGATCATCCTGTCGGCATTGGCTGCTCACGCGGCGTGGCATTGGATGGCCGAGCGCGGCGCTGTGTTCGGCCAGTTCAACCTGGGCTGGGGCGCGGCCACCAACCCGCTCTGGTGGTTGGCGGGCAGCGGTCTCGTTGGTGCGGGCGCGCTGGCAGTTGCCCATTGGCGGGCGCGCACGGTGGCGGCTCGGCCGCGACCGTGAAGCCCGGCATCCGCCGGATTCGCGTGACCATCGTCAGCCTTGTCCGCTCAGTCCAAGCGCGGAGAAAGCTTGGATGCTGCTCCAAAGCTGGTCGAGGACATCCAGCATTTGGTGGTCGGTGTCGAACCACTGCAAATCGGCGTCCGGGTTTTCCCGTGCGAATCTCGCTGCCAGCGCTGGATCCACGGATTCGTCGCGCCGTCCGTGAAGCACCCTTGTCGGGACGCTGACGGCGGGAAACGGCTCGTACCGGCGAGCGTCTTCGATGAATCCGTAGTCGAGAGGTGCTTCGCTCTGGAGTCCGTAGTGATGGAAAGGCAAGCTCCCCTCCCGTCGCCATGCCGTCATCCGGGGGCCGAGCGCGAGGCTGATCCGGCTGGCGAAATCGAACGCGGGAGCCATCAGCACAAGGCGCGGCACCGTGTCCGGATCACGCGCGGCACAGAGCGCTGCCAGGTAGCCCCCAAGGCTGGATCCAATCACCATGGACGGTCGCAGGTGGCGGGCAGCGCGCCGCACCAACGCCAGTTGCCGGGTAATCGTCGTGTGCTCGAAATCGCCCTCGTCCAGGTCGGGCAGCACCACTTGGATTCCGCATTCCTTGAACCGGGCGGATAGGAACACTCCCTTGGCTGATTTCGAGCTCGAGCAGAAGCCGTGGAGGTAAAGGACGCCGGGCATAGGCAGTTTTCTCAATTCTGGCATCGTGGCGGGGCATCCCTTGACAGAATGGAAGTTGACCGCGGCGCAGTCCTTCACCGACCATCCGCACCGCACGTTGGTGGCGCTCAGCGTTCCCATCCTCGGCTCGCTCGTTGCCGAGCCGCTAACCGGGTTGGTTGATACGGCATTCGTGGCGCGTCTTGGAGTCGAGGCGCTTGCCGCCCTCGGGGCGGGCACGATGCTGCTTTCCGCGTTGATCTGGGGCTTCAGCTTCCTCGGTGTCGCAACTCAAACGCGCGTCGCGCTGCTGGGCGGGGGAGATCGGGAAGGCGGGGCTTCGGACCGGAGCGCGGCACGGTTGTGCCTTGTCGCGATGACGCTCGCGACCGTGCTGGGTTGCGTTGTGGCTGTCATCGGAGTGCTGTACTCCGATGGCGCGGCCCGCGCCATGGGCGCCGAAGGCGGTGTTGCCGACCTCAGCGTGGTGTACCTGAGACTCCGGTTGATCGGGCTGCCAGCCATGCTGGCAAGCCTGGCCGCGTTCGGCGCTCTTCGTGGCGCTCACGACATGCGCACCCCGCTTTGGATCGCGGCTGGCATGAACGCCTTGAATCTCGTGCTCGATCCGCTGCTGATTTTCGGCCTGGGAGGGGTTCCCGCCATGGGCTTGGCCGGAGCTGCGATCGCCAGCACTCTCAGCCAGTGGGTGGGGGCGTTCTGGGCCGCCGCCGCAGCAATGCGCCGCCTAGGCCGTCCGGATGGGTTCGATTGGCGGCATGCCCGGGGCCTGCTCTCGACCGGTGTCGACCTGTTCCTCCGCGCGGCGGCCCTGAACGGATTCCTGATTCTGGGAACGCGCAGGGCCACGCTGATCGGAGCCGAAGCGGGAGCCGTCCACCAGGTCGTGCGCAGCACCTGGTTCTTCAACGCCTTGTTCCTCGACTCGTTCGCCATCTCGGGACAGAGCCTGGTCGCTCACTTCCTGGGGCGCCGCGATCGTCGCCGAGCCCGGCACGTGGCGCTGGTGGTGTGCCAGTGGTCCTTGGGGACGGGAGCGGTCCTGGGCCTCTTGATGCTGGTGTGCCAGCCTTGGGTCCAGAAGCTGTACATTCCTGCCGAGGCGGTCGCGCTGTTCGGGATGCCGTGGTTGATCGCCGCCGTGACGCAGCCTGTCAGCGGGCTGAGTTTTGGCACGGACGGCGTGCAGTTCGGAAGCAGCGACTTTGCCTTCCTGCGCAACTCCGTGCTGTCGGCCCTCGTCGCTGGAGTATCGCTGATGTGGTCCGTCGAGGTGGACTCGCCGCTTGCCATGGACTTCGTGTGGTGGTCCTTCACGGCCTGGGCAGCCGTCCGCGCCGCCGCCGGCACCCTCCGGGTCTGGCCGGGTCTAGGAGCGGCTCCGCTTAAGGATCGGATTTGAGGGCTTGCCGCGGTCGGGCTGGTGGCTACCTGGCGTCCGGCAGCCGAAAGGCCATCACCTTGGCCATGAAACTTCCCGGGTTGTATTTGTTGCCGCCCCCGACGGCGAGGGCCAGGTACTGCCGTCCGTCCAGCATGTAGGTCATCGGCGTCGCGTGGGCGCTCGCGGGCAGGCGGAACTCCCAGACCAGATCGCCGGTGTCCTTGTCGAAGGCCCGCAAGCGCTTGTCGTTGGTCGCCGCGATGAACACGAGCCCCCCAGCCGTGACGATCGGCCCGCCAAGGTTCGAGGCTCCGGTCGGGGGGATGCCGCGCTCGGTCAGTTCGTCGTACTCGCCCAGCACCTTGCGCCAGCGGAATTCGCCGGTATTGAGGTCGATGGCTGTCAGGTGCCCCCACGGGGGTTGCTGGCAGGGGTACATGTTGGAATCCCAGAAGCGGCCCTGGGGCCCCGAGCGGCTTCGCCAGGGGCTTTCGGCGTCTTCGCCCCGCGGCACCATCGATGCCAGCGAGCCGACATCCATGGAATTGATGTAGAAGGTAGCCGTTTCGGGGTCAAAGGCCCCTCCGCCCCAGTTCGACCCGCCGTTCGTCCCGGGGAAGAAGACCGTCAACTGGCGCAACCGCGGTCGGAAGAGCGGACCCTCGATCGACGCGCCCTCCAGCATTTCCAGGCACTCCGCGCGTGACTCCGGGGTTACGGTTGTGATCTCGTCCGCCCGCATCGATTGCCGGATGAACGGCTTGGGCAGGACGGGCCTGGGCTGGGTCGGGTGGTAGTACTCGCCAGGCAAGTCACCGACCGGGGCGGGGTGCTCCTCGATGTCGAAGAGGGGTTCGCCCGTCGCCCGATCGAACAGGAAGAGGAATCCTGTCTTGGTGGCGAGCGCCACTGCCTTGACCGGAGTGCCGTCCCGGACGACCTCGACCAGTGACGGCTGCGAGGGCAGGTCCCAATCCCAGATATCGTGGTGGATGGACTGGAAGTGCCAGCGGCGGCTTCCCGTGCGGCAGTCCAGCGCCACCAAGCTGTTTCCGAAGAGGTTGGCGCCCGGGCGGTCCCCGCCGTAGTAGTCGTACGACGGCGAGCCCAGTGGGACGTAGGCCAGCCCGAGTTCCTCGTCGACGCTGGCGATCGACCAGAGGTTCGAGCCACCGCGGCGTTTCCACGAATCGCCTCCCCAGGTCTCGTTGCCGAACTCGCCGGAGTGGGGCACCGTGTGGAACCGCCAGCGGAGCTGGCCGGTGTGGATGTCATAGCCACGGACGTCCCCGCTCGGTCCTCGGGGAAGCCCGTCGGAGACGCGGCCGCCAATGACGAGGGTACCCGCGCACTGCGGAATCGGAGACGTCAGCCCGAACTGCCCTTCCACGCCGCCTTCCAGCATGTCCCGGGCTACGTCCAATACTCCCTTCTCGCCGAAGTCCCGGTCCGGCTGGCCCGTCTGCGGGTCGATCGAGAAGACGAGCCCCGTCTGGCCACCGAGTACCAGGCGTTCTTTCTCGCGTTGCGCCCAGTAGCTGATCCCACGGTTGATGAACAGGTTGAAACGCTTCCGCCTGTCCAGCCCCGGATCGAACTCCCATTGGAGTCTTCCGGTTCCAGCGTCGAGCGCCAGCACGCGGTCCAAGGGGGTTGGAACGTAGAGGGTCCCGCCGATCATCAGCGGAGTTGCCTCGAAGGCGGACCGCGTTGGCGTCCCGGCCTTGCCGTCCGAGAAATCGGGGCTGTCGTATTCCCACGCGATCTCGAGGCTGCCGACGTTGGCCCGGTTGATCTGGTCGAGCGGCGAGTAGCGCATCCCGCCGGGATCGTTGCCGTAGTGTCTCCATTCCTGCGCGGGCAGGAGCGGGGCTAGCAGTGCCAGGGAAAAGCAAACGATACGCACGGGCGGATTGTATCGCGGCATTGGTACTTTCGGTCCGGCATGCCGCCCAGCGGGCGGGCGGCATGCCGGGCGCGGGCTGGTAACGCTGCCCCCCGCCCAGTTGGCGGCGAAGCAGTAGAAGTAACCGTTGCCGCCGGTGCGGACCAGGTTTTCCTGGCTGCACCCGCGCGAGCCGTGCGCGGAATTCCAGGATGTCGGGTTCTGGCCTCCGCCCTGTCGGTCATGATGGCCGACCTGGGCGCTGCCCTCGCCGTTCTTCGTCCAGTCGCCGCAGGTGTGGTCGGCGTCGTCGGTGAACGCGGATCCGTCCAGCTGGGATCCGGTCAGGATGTCATGCTGGTTCGGCGAGTCGCCGCGCCCGTTCACCATCTTGCCCATCTCGGTCAGGGAGTTCTCCTTGCCGAGCTTGGTGTTTTCCGAGTGCAGGTCGTCGACGTTCATCGCGACCTGCACACCCTTGGCGTTATGCCAGGGACCATTCCCGATTCGGTCGCGCGCATTGACACCCTTCGCGCTGAGGTAGGCCCGCCAGGTGTTGCTTCCGGCTCCGGCGGCTGCGGCGAGCTGCTGGCAGTGGGCGTCGGCGCCGGCGAGTCCTCCGAGGTTGGCGCCGTCTCCCGATCCGACGCTGGTGATGAAGAAGCTCAGGCTCGTGTCCTGGGCGGCTGCGGGCATTGCCAAGCATGCGAACGCTACTGCGAATGCCGTTAGGGCTGCGAATTTCATTGTTGCGATCCTCTCTTCCGGCATCCGGCTGGATGCCGCCTACAGCCAGGAGATCTGGCTTTCTTGGGATTCTAACAGACGGACGCAGACGGCAGGCGGGCACAATTGCCGGCGAGCGGGCGCTATCTGGAGGTAGACGGCTCTTCGTTGCGCCAGGCCGGAGCGGACTGCCAGCCGGTCAAGCAGCTATTTCTTCGGGGCCAGCTCCACCGTGACCAAGTCGGACCTGGCACTCCAGCCGCTTGCGTTTCTAACGCGGAAGTGGAAGTAGTAGGTGCCGTAGGGCTCCCCCCCAGGGGCCTTCCAAACCCAGCTGGTAGCCCTTGCCGGCCGGTTGACCCGGGTGTTTGTCCACGGCTGGTCCCAGGCTTCGGGTTCCGGCGAGCTACGGTCGTAGCGGTAGCCGACCCGATCGATACTCGAGTCCTTGGAATTGTCCCAAGTGAACTTGACCTGCTTGTTCCCGACGATCTCCGCGGTCAGGCCGGTGAGCTTCGCCGGCCTCTGCCCTTGGGCGGTCGCGGAGGTCACCAGGCAAGCGAGCACGCCAATGCTCGCCAGGGCAGCCAGCCAATTGCGCCAGGTGGTGACTGAAGCCAGGGTGTGGGATCTCATGAGCGGAGCCTCCTTCAAACGATCTGCTGGGCGCGATCCGCGAAGGCCATCCCTGGACGCTTGCCGATCACGATACGGACATATTGAAATGGATCGACGCACGCTTGTCAAGGCCGGAAGAGCACGGGCATCCGATTGGGTTGCGCGACGCGTTCGACAGCGGTATCGGAACGACCCACAAGATGCATCATGGACTCGTCTCGGCGTTCATCTGTTCCAATGCCTGGCGACCGAGCGTGGCGGCCCTTTCGTAGTCGCTTGCCGCCGCAGCCTGATAGTGGCGCCGAGCCGCTTCGATGTTCCCGGCCTTCCGGTGGAGGCCTGCCAGATTGTAGTGCACCGGGCCGTAGCCAGGGTCAATCTCCAGCGCCTGTTGGTAGACCGCTACGGCATCCTCGATTCGTGCGAACGAGACTAGGATCGCCCCCAGGTTTCCATAAGCTTCGATGTACCGCGGTTGGATGAGAATCGCCTGGCGAAGGTGGCGCTCGGCCTCGTCGGCCCGCCCGGTGTTCACCAGCACGACCGCGAGGTTGTTCAGCGACGGCGCGTGAGCTGGGTCTGCCTCGATCGCATGGTGGTATGCGGTAGCCGCCTTGGCCGTCTCGCCCTGGAGATTCCAGGCCAACCCGAGGTTGTGCCAAGCGAAGACACTCCCCGGGTCGCCCTCAAGCACTTGTTCGAACGCGCGGACGGCTTCGGGCAATCTGCCGGCCTGGAGATTCCAGTAGCCGAGGTCGTTGCGCTTGCCGAGATCGCCGGGATTGATCTCGAGTTGCTTCCCGAGACCCGCCAGTTGAGCGAGGCGCTCCTTTCGCAGGAAGTCTTGAGCGAGAATTTCCCGGTCGGCCCTGTCCTTGGGGAGGACCTGGAACCAGAGGTCGCCCATTTCTTCAAACGTCTTCCAGCCGTACGTGACTCTCTTCGGGGGATGGCTCGGGTTGCGGGGGTTTCCCGCGGAGTTGTCGTAGGAGAATCGCATGAAGATGCGGCTGCCTCGGGGTAACCCGACAGGCTCCTGGTAGCGATACTCGTCCTGCCAGTCGAACGACCAATCTTCGATGCGGAGAAGGTCTCGGCGCTCCCCTCCCGGCAAGACAGCCCAGCCCTCCACCGATCTGCCCAAGTAGTGCGCGTGGGCGTAGACGTTGAGCACTTCGATGTCGACCGGCGTCTGGTAGGAATCCTCGATGACGTAGTTGCTTTCGCCGGCCGGAATATCGATATCGTTGCGACCCAGCCGCAGGATGAACGGAGTTCGCTTGGGCGCCTGATTGGTGAAGTACAGCCCTAGCGACGACCGAATGGTTTCCGGCTTTCCCGTGGGCAGCATGTGAAGCTCGAGCACGAGGTCGCTCCCCGGGTCGATCCGCCAGGCCAGGTCAGGCTGCAGCAGAGTCGGCCGCTTTCCGGGCGTCCAGCCCATCCAGTGGCCGTCCGGGTCGAACACTTCGCCAAGCGCCATTCCCTCGCTGAATCCCGGCCCCGGCTCGCGTTCGTCGCGACGTCGGGAAACCCGGTTCGGATCGAGCAGCATGCGGGCATGGTGCACGATTGGCGCATTGCCCGGACGAAACTCGAATCCCCGGACGTGACGGGTTTGTTCGACTGGAACCGCCAGGACGAAGTTGCGAAAGACATCCGGCCCCTCGGCTGGGATGGAGAACGCTTCGTCCATCTCCAGAATCAGATCCGGCTCGCCCAGGCTCCAGTCTGACGGCCAGGTTGGCCTGACCGGCAGGTCTTCGGCATTCCCCTCCGGTCGATCCTCCTCGATCCACTTCAGCACCGTAGCGATCTCGCTCTCCGGCATCCACCGTTCGCCCTCGAATTTGGCGATTCCAGGAGTTGGCTGCCAAGGGGGCATGTAGCGCCTCTTGATGACATCCGCGATCAATGCGGCCCGCTTGGACACATCGCCGTAGTCAACCAAGGGGAAAGGCCCGGCACCACCCGGGCGGTGGCATGGGGTGCAACGGTCCCAGACGATTCGCGACACATCTCGATTGAAGGTAGGCCCCGAGCCTGCCGCCAGGAGGTGGGCAGGCACCACAGCGGCCAACGCGAGCATGCTGGCGATCATGTGCCGCGATCGCATAACTCGATAGTATCTGCCCCTTGAGGATTCGCTCGAGTGGCGCATCGTTCGGGCGGGGCCGGGTCGACGTGATGCGCCCGAAGCCGCCGCGAATCGCGTCCGACCCACCGCCGCGCGTGTTGGTATCGATTCCGCCGAAGTTGGTGTGGTTCAAGGCGTTGAAGAGCCAACGCGCAGCTGGACACGCATCCCTTCGTCATTGAGGTTGAGGCTCTTCGAGAGCGAGACATCGACCGGCCAGGCGCGCGGTCGATAGATCGAACGCCCGGCTAGCCGGACCGATTTCCGCCGACGTTGGGAGAAATGTTCACGAACACCGCCGCAGGCAGCCTTGCCCTTGGCGACCGCGCAAACCGAATCGAGGTGCTATTGAATTCTCTCTCCGATGCTCAGAACTCGTACCGCAGGCTCAACTGAGTGGCCCTTCCGGGATTCGCTGACCTGAGTCGACCGAACTGGCTGCTCAGGATGTTCGTCTGCATTCCTCCGAGGTTCGTGTGATTCGTGGCGTTGAAGAATTCAACCCTTACTTCCAGTCGGTGATTCTCGTTGAGAAACACCCTCTTGTTGATGGTTGCGTCCAACCCGGAAAATCCGGGCCCATAGATCGCGTTGCGCGAAAGCGAGCCTTGGCGCAGCGATTGCCGGCTTACAGGGTGCCTGTCTACTTGACTGAACGCGCCCACGTCCAGGTACTGGTACGTGCCATTCTGCAAGCTGGTGCGATAGTCGCCTCTGACAGCAGCTGAGTGGCTGGAAGCCACGATGTCGGGACGCTGCGCAGGGCCGCTGCTGCCTTGGGAAATGTTGAGCGGGTTGCCCGTTCGCAGCGTTAGGATCCCTCCGATCTGCCAATTGCCCAGAATGCTTTGCGCGGCTTTCCCCAGTCCGTCCGGAACCGGAATGTCATAGACGAAATCGAGCGTGTAGCGATGGCGAATGTGGTAGTTGGTCGGGGCGCGATTGTTGGCCAAGTCGAGGAGGCTCCAGGGTTGGATCAGGCAGCAGCTCAGGTCGCCACTTGAGTACGCCATGTTGCTGGCCCAGGTGTAGTTCATGTTGAACGTGAGATTGTCCGAGAATCGCTTCTTGAGCGACGTCTGCAAGCTGTGGTAGGTCGTCGAATCGTTGCTCTGGTAGAAGCGGAAGCGGGCCGTGAAGTCTTCGCGCGGCAACAGGCCCGTCACCCGGTCTGGACGGTTCACGCGCGGGCTGGTTGTCACCTTGACTCCGTGGTTCCCCACGTACGCAATGTCGAAGACCGTCGTACCGGTGAGTTGGCGCTGGATTCCCAGCGTGTACTGGATGCTGTAGGCGTTCTTCCAGTTCGGGTCGACCACGGTTCCACCCATGATTCCGGAAGCTTGCGCGTGCGACTTCGCGCTTTCCGTGCTGAACGGGTACTGGACTCCGAATTGCTCGATCTGCGCCCGGCTGAAACCAACCTCTGCCGGTGAGTCGGCCGCGTTCCGGATGATTTCGACCGGCCCGGAGAAGAAGTTGTGCGGCATGACGAAAATGCCCGACCCGCCTCGGATCACCGTATTGCCGGAGTCGCCAACTTTGTACGCGAAACCCATCCGCGGGGAGAATGAGTTGTATTGGGGGTACCACGGCTCGTCGGGCGGCAGGTTCGCGCCGAACGGAGTGATCCGGTTGAAGAAGCGCCCGTCCCGTTCTGTGGGCACCGCGTCAAAGTCCCAGCGGAGACCAAAATTCAACGTCAGGTCGGAACTGGCGCGGAAATCGTCCTGGAAGAAGAACCCGGTTTGCCAGCGCGTCATCTCGAATGGGTCGAGTCCGAAGTTGAATCGCACGCTACGCGGCTGGTTTGAAAACAACTCCTCGACCGTAGAGTACTCGAAGTTCGGCGTGTCTTCGATCGCCCGTCGCACGAACACCACCTGGTAGAGGCCGCCGAATTTTATGGCATGCCGTCCCTTCTGCCAGGCGAAGTTCTGCTCCAGCGTGGACGTCGACCCTTTCTTGGCGAAGCGCCGGCCTTGCGATGGCGAGGGCAGTCCCGCACCGTTGATCTGCGGGATGCCCGCCAGGAGCATCTGGTCCACCCGGTCCAGGTCGGCGCGGTTATACCCAAAGCGGGTCTCCGACGTGAGAGTCGGATTCCAGACCCGGTTATAGGTTGAAGAGAGATTCTCGGTCAGACCGTCATGCACTCGCGAATTGCCTATCGCGACCCTCGGGCTCCTCTGGAACGGCCGCCCGCGCGTGTACCGCACGGTCAGCAGGTCGTTGGCGCTGGCGGAATAGTCGCTGCGGACCGAGGCGGTGTTGTCCTCTCGCTGGCGCGCATCCGTGCCGATGAAGTTCGAATCGACGGCGTCAGGAGAAACCGGAGGCTCCGTTGCCAGCGGCCACAGATCCCAATACGCCTTCGATTCGGGGATTGCGGCGATTACCCGTTCTCGCACCCAGGTCGAGGGCACGGACCCCGATAGTGTCTGCTGCGCGTTGTAGCGGTACCCCTCGAACGTGCCAAAGAAGAACAGCTTGTTCTTCGCGATCGGCCCGCCCAACGACCCGCCGTACTGGTGGAAAACCAACGAAGTCTTCCGCGCCAGGATATGGTTGTTCGCGTTCAGGCCGCCAGCCTGGTACTGCTCGAACACACTGCCGTGATAGTCGTTGGTTCCGCCTTTGGTGATGATATTGACGTTGCCTGCGAGCGTGTTGGCGATCTCGGCGGAGAAGATGTTCTTCGAAACCTCGACTCCCTGGACAGCCTCGACACTGACTCCCTTGATGAAGTTGTAGTTCTGGTAGGCTGCGAGCGACGCGAACTCCGAGTCGGGCACGGCATTCACACCGTCTACCGCGAACGTGAAGCCACGCGGGGGCAATCCATTCAGCGAAATCGTCAGACCGTTACTGGACGCGCCCGTGCCGAGGTCGATGATTGACGTGATGTCTCGGTTTCGCAATGGCAAGTGGTCCACCTGGTCGCTGCTAAGACTGATGTCTTGCTCGGCGCTGGTGGTGTTCAACAGCGGCGCATCTGCGCTGACCTCGACCAATTCAGTGGTCGCGCCGATTTCCAGCACGAAACTGAGATCGGCCGTCTGGCCGGAGGAAAGGTTCACGCCGGACTGCACGCGAGTGTTGAAGCCGTCCGCCTCGATGGTAATCGTGTACGGACCGACTGGAATGTAGGCGACGACGAACTCTCCGCGTTCGTTCGACTCCGCGATCTTCTCCAAGCCCGTGGCTTCGTTGGCAGCACGTACGGCGGCTCCCGGAATGACTGCGCCGGACGGGTCCAGAACCCGACCGTAGATTGTGGCAGTGGTCACCTGCGCGGGCGCCGACACTGCCAGCAAACCCGCGACCGCCAGAAACGCAAGCAAGGTTTTCATCACTCGGTTCAGGCCTCTAAGATTTTGTGAATTTCGCTTTTGCAATTCTTCCTCCAAGGCAGTCTGCCCACAACAAGCCAAGCCTATTGGACCACAAGCGGAAGGACTTTCAGAGCCCTTTTGACAACAAAGTTGAAATGGCCGACTCGCGGACTTTGTGATTGCAGTCGCTAGACTTGTCAGCCGCCACGGCCGCCTCGCGGGCAACTCGAGGACGAATCGGCAGACGGCATCGACGGGCAGCGGTTGATTCAGCACGGATGCCGTTGCTCGCGGCTCGAAACCAACGGGCACGTTTGGAATGCGAGCGTGCCCGAGTTCGAGTTTGTGGCTTTGGTGTGCTGGCTGAGAAAGTCGCGAGTTTACTCGCGTGCTGTTCGCTACGAGCTGCCCAGGGATCTCGTCGCTCAGACTTCGTTTGGCAATGGGTGCTTCCAGGGTGCCCGGTAGGGCCGCGCCAGCAGCTTGTTGGCAGCCTCGTCGTTTCGCACTTCACCCCGAGCCGGGTCCCATGCAAGGGGCCGTTCCAGCTCCATCGAGAGGTTCGCCAGGATGCAGGATGTCGTGGAAATGTGGCCTTCTTCGATATCGGCTACTGGGCGCGACCGGTTGTCGACGGCCTCCAGCCAGTTCTTCATGTGGTGCCGGACGGCAGGGGCGGAGTGCAGCTCGAGATCCTGTTCGGTCTCGTCCTCCGGGTAGTCTTCGAGCTCGAACTGGACCTTGCCCTGCAGCCGCTTGGCGTTCTTGTCGACAGGCACGAAGTCCCAGCGGTGCACGCTGCCCTTGAGCGTCCCCTTCGAACCGTAGATAAAGAACGCCCACGGGTAATTAGGATCGGGAGGGGTGCCCCAGCTCCGGTGCGTCCACACGACCGGGAACTTGTCGAACTCGAACGTGGCGACCTGCGAGTCGGCCGTGTTGGCCTGGCTGTCTTTCTGGATGCGGATTCCGCCGTTCGAGTACACGCGGCCGGGCCATCCGAGGTCGAGCATCCAGCGCACGGCGTCCAGCATGTGGACGCACATGTCCCCCATGATGCCGTTGCTGTACTCCATGAACGCCCGCCACCGCCGGGGGTGCCGCAGCTCGGTGTACGGGCGCATCGGTGCCGGTCCGGTCCAGAAATCGTAGTCCAGGTGCGCTGGAGGCTGGGTGTCGGGCGGATCGTTTCTGGCGCGCATGTGGAAGTAGCAGCAGACCTCGACATGCCCGATCTCGCCCAGCAACCCCTCGTCGACGATTCGTTTCTTGGCGTCCACGAGGTGCGGGGTTGAGCGTCTCTGCAGGCCGATCTGGACAACTCGCTGGTGCTTCCGGGCCGCGGCGAGCATCGCCTGGCACTCCACGATATCGACGCCGATCGGCTTCTGGCAGTAGACGTCGGCGCCTGCCTGGCAGGCCGCGATCATGGTCAATGCGTGCCAGTGGTCGGGCGTGCCGACCAGGACGAGGTCCAGCTCCTCCTGTTTCAGCATCTCCCGGTAGTCGGAGTACATGCGGGGCTCGTCGCCCGACTTCTGGCGTTCTGCCGTCACTTCCGCGGCCGCCTTCAGGGACCGGCTGTCGACATCGCAGAGGGCGACGACTTCGACCGGCTCGACCTGGATCAAGCGGAACAGGTCGACCTTGCCGTACCAGCCGGGTCCGATCACCGCGACCTTGCGGGAAGGGGTTGCAGGCCGGGCGCCTGGAACCAGCAGGAGGCTGCTTGCGGCGGCCCCGATGAAACTGCGGCGATTGGGAAGGAAGCGTGTCATATTCGACCTCCTCGGTCGGGATTCCAGTATGATACCCACCTGCCCTGGCACGGAGCGTGGGAAGGCGATAGCAACGATGGTTTCCGCAATGCCGAACGTGATCCTGATCGCGGCCGACGACATGGGTTACGGGGATTTCGGGTGCTTCGGCGACGGCACCGCCCGGACGCCGCAGCTCGACAGGCTCGTCAGCGAAGGGACGTGCTTCCGGCAGCACTACTCGGCCTCGCCGATCTGCGCTCCGGCGCGAGCTGCCCTGCTGACTGGGCGGTACCCCCATCGGACCGGAGCGATTACCCAGCACGAGAATCACGGGCTCGACCGCATTGCGTTACGCGAGGTAACGATTGCCGACTCGTTCCGGTCCGCCGGGTACGCCACGAGCCTGGTTGGCAAATGGCACAACGGCACGTTCGACCGCCGTTTCGAGCCCAATGCCCGCGGATTCGAGGAATTCACCGGGTTTTGCGGGGGCTGGTCGGACTACTACCGGTATCACTTGCGCCGGAACGACAGCGTGGCGGTATCCGACGGGCAGTACCTGACTGACCTGCTGGCCGACGAGGCCGTCGGATTCATCGAGCGGAGCCGGAATCGCCCGTTCTTCCTCTACCTGCCGTTCAGCGCTCCGCACTCGCCGTTCCAGGCGCGCGACGAGTGGATCGCTCCGTACCGTGACCGGGGCCTCAGCCGGATCGTCGCGACGACGTACGCCATGATCGAGCGGATGGATACCGGCATCGGCCGGATTCTCGAGACGCTGGATCGCACCGGTCTTGCCAGCAACACGATCGTCGCCTTCACCAGCGACAACGGCCCTGCCTTCTTCAATCCGCCGTACATGCTCGAAGAGGGCGAGCCCACCTTCAACGTGCGGTACAACGCCGGGCTCCGGGGCAGCAAGGGGTGGATCTACGAGGGCGGCATCCGCGTGCCGATGGTCGTTCGATGGCCGGGGACGATTGCGGAGGGGCGGATATCGGACGACTTGACGCACTTCACCGACTGGATGCCCACACTGCTCTCGCTCGCTGGAGTGCCGAAGCTGGACGGCCCGGCGCTCGATGGCCAGGACCTGGCGCCACTGCTGACCAATCGCCCGATGGCGATCGAGCCGAGGCGCTTCTGGCAGTGGAACTACTATTGGCCCGATATCGGCACGAACGCGGCGGTTCGGGACGGCGACTGGAAGCTCGTACGCCCGCTCATTCCGGGCACGCGTTTCTTCCGGGAAGAGCTTTGCGTTTCGGCCGAGGACTGGGCCCGTACGGCTGCCTTCATCGAGGCTGACATCAAGCACAAGGAGAATCCGGCGGCTGTTACCGATATCGTGCCGGTGCCTCGCCTCAAACCCCAGCAGCCGGAGCCGCCCGAACTCTTCAACCTTGCCGAGGATCCGGGTGAGGAAAGCGATCTCGCCTCAAGGCATCCGGATCGCGTGCGCCGCATGCTCGGCGCTCTGGAAGAGTGGTTCGAAAGGGTGGAGGCCGAGCGCCGGACGATCGACTGGGGAGTGGGCCTTTCGCAGCCCGATTGACGGCCGCGAGAGCCGATGTAGTGCTAGTGCACGTCCGGTGATTCGATGGCGCGTCGCAAGTACTTGTCAACCGTCTCCGCGGGTGCGCCGGAGAGCAGTTCCACGTGCTCTGACACTTGCTCGCACTCCCCGTGATCGACAGCGCGGTACATGGACGCGAGGATCGCGCTGTCCCTATCCGGAATGCCATCCTCACGGCAATTGGCCATGAACTCGGCCTCGGAGACACAATCGAAGACGATGGGCGCCCCGGTGGCCGCGGCCAGTGCCGCAGCCAGTTGCGGCATCGACACGGCCTCCGGTCCCGTCAGCTCGTACACTTGCCCGGAATGCCCGTCCTGCATCAAGGCGCCGGCGCTAGCCCGCGCCAAGTCGTCTCTCGAGATATAGGCGACTCGGCCCTGCCGGACTGGATAGGGCAAGCGCCCTTGCCTGGCTAGTGCCGGAGCCCAATCAGCAAGCGGGTCCAGGTACATCCCGTTGCGCAGGATTGTCCAATCCATTCCGCTGACCCGGAGCTTCGACTCCGCGTAGACGAGGTAGGGGGCGATCAGGAACCTCGAGTCCGTCCGGGCGGCGCTGAAGCTGCTCAAGACGATCCTGCCCACAGAGGCTGACGCCGCGCCTGTCAAGATGCGCTCGTGCTGCACGATTCGATCCTCGACGTCGGCCATGCTCGGAATGAGCATCAGCACATCGGTCCCCGCGAATGCCGGCGCAAGCGTTTCGGGAAGATCGAGGTCCGCGTGGCGCACCTCGATCCCGAGATCTGCGAAACGCCGCGCTCTCGGTGCATTGCGGCAACTGACGGTCAAGTGTTCCGGGCGGGTTCCTGCTTGCAGGAGCGCCTCGACGATCCTCGAGCCGAGTTGGCCGGTTCCTCCGAGAATGTTGATCTTCACGCCGACAGTCTATCGATGCACGCAGAGCGCGAACCAGGCCCGGAACGCAGCCGTGACCGACCGGGAAGCGGACCGGGCGGCCGGTCGCTCCCGCGGTCGGGTTGAGACCTGTGAGGGAAAGGCCTAGAAGTCGTGGTCGGGCGGTGGAGCCGCCGGGGCGGACTGCTCCTCGGGAATCTCGTGCACGGTGGCTTCGGTCGTGAGCATGAGCCCTGCGATCGAGGCCGCGTTCTGCAGCGCGTTCCGGGTGACCTTGGCCGGGTCGATGATACCGGCCTCCACCAGGTCGCAGTACTGGTCAGCCTGCGCGTCGTAGCCGTTGTTGCCGCTCGCGCTACGAACTCTCTCGGCGACGATCGCACCCTCCTGTCCTGCGTTCTGTGCGATCCAGCGTAGCGGGGCTTCCAACGAGCGTCGGACGATGTTAACGCCGGTTTGCTCGTCGTCGTCCTCGAGATTGAAGTCGGCAAGCGCTTCCGCGGCGCGCACCAGCGCGACGCCCCCGCCCGCGACGATCCCCTCCTCGACGGCGGCTCGGGTCGCGTGCATCGCATCTTCCACGCGCGCCTTCTTTTCCTTCATTTCCGTTTCCGTGGCCGCGCCGACCTTGATCACGGCGACGCCACCCACCAGCTTTGCCAGCCGCTCCTGCAGCTTTTCGCGGTCGTAGTCGGATGTGGTGTCCTCGATCTGGTCGCGCAGCTGCCTGACACGGCCCTCGATGGCCGCCTTCTCGCCGCCGCCCTCGACGATGGTCGTGTTGTCCTTGTCGATCACGATTCGGCTGGCCTGGCCGAGATCTTCGAACTGCACGCCTTCGAGCTTGATGCCGGTCTCTTCCATGAGCGCACGCCCGCCCGTCAGGATCGCGATGTCCTCCAGCATTGCCTTGCGCCTGTCGCCGAATCCGGGAGCCTTGACGGCCGCGACATTGAGCGTCCCGCGAAGCTTGTTCACCACGAGCGTGGCGAGCGCCTCTCCGTCAACGTCCTCGGCAACGATCAACAGGGGACGCCCTTGGCGCGACACGGCTTCGAGCACGGGCAACATGTCCTTCATGCTGCTGATCTTTTTCTCGTGGATCAGCAGCACTGCATGCTCCAGAACGCACTCCATGGAGTCCTTGTCGGTAACGAAGTAGGGCGAGAGATAGCCGCGGTCGAACTGCATGCCCTCGACGACATCCAGTTCAGTTGCCATCGACTTGCCTTCCTCGACCGTGATCACCCCGTCCTTGCCGACCTTTTCCATTGCCTCGGCGATGATGTCGCCGATGGCCTGATCGTTGTTCGCCGAAATCGACGCAACTTGGGAGACGGAACTGCTCTCTACGGGCTTCATCATGCCGTGGATGCTCTCCACCACTCTGGCAGTGGCGGCTTCGATTCCGCGCTTGATCGCCATCGGGTTCGCACCAGCGGCGACGCTCTTGACGCCGGCTCCGTAGATCGCCTGGGCGAGGACGGTGGCCGTGGTTGTGCCGTCGCCGGCGACGTCGGACGTCTTGGACGCGACCTCGCGCACCATTTGGGCGCCCATGTTCTCGATGCGGTTTTCGAGCTCGATCTCCTTGGCCACAGTGACGCCGTCCTTGGTCACGGTGGGTCCGCCGAACTTCTTCTCCAAGATGACGTTGCGGCCCTTGGGGCCCAGCGTGACCTTGACAGTGTTGGCGAGCTTGTTGACTCCAGCCAGAATGCCTTGGCGCGAGTCTTCTCCGTACACGATTTCTTTGTCTGGCATGACGATTTTGTTTCCTCCTGGGGTGCCGCGCGAATGCCGTTCACGCGATCTCGCGAACGGCCGGGACGCGAGCTAGTCTTGGATCACACCGAGGATGTCGTCCTCGGTCATAATCACGTAATCCGAGCCGTCGACCGTGATCTCGTTTCCGGCGTACTTGCTGATCATGACGGTATCGCCGGCCTTGACGTCGAGCGGGATCACGGTGCCGTCGTCCTTCTTGGACCCGGGACCGGCCGCGATGATCTTTGCGGTCTGCCCTTTCTCCTTCGCAGAGTCGGGAATGATGATGCCGCCCGAGACCTGCTCTTCTTGCTCGATGCGCTCGGCAACGATACGGTTGCCTAGGGGCTGGATTGCCATTGATGTAGGATCCTCCGGTTTCGTGAAGCGCAGCCAAGTGCTTGGGGCGTTCCGCTGGCTGCCGCTGATATGAGATTCCCCGTTCCTCGCAGTAGAAATCGATGCCGCGAAAGAGAGAGCGCCAAGCCCGCTCCCGGCTGTTCAGGGACTCGGGGAAAACTCCCCGAAACCAAGTGTCTCATAACGCCCGAGCACGGCGCAAGGAGCCTACGCGAAAGGGCACGGCTGATTCTTTATTCGATGACGTAACCTCAGGCTCAATAAGTTAGACAAGGGGCTGGCTATTTTGCGCGCATTCGTGTATGTCTGGAGTATGGACGCGCAGAGTGATTCCGCAAAAGTGCCGGTTGTCAAGGAAGTGACGGTGCG